>Ga0209344_10000514_pt1 | contig 66132 bp, 30 predicted proteins | sample Cruoilmetagenom6_FD_187293 | JGI IMG/M metagenome (GOLD analysis project Ga0209344, IMG submission 187293) | Oil polluted marine microbial communities from Coal Oil Point, Santa Barbara, California, USA - Santa Barbara Oil Seep Sample 6 (SPAdes)... | ecosystem: Environmental > Aquatic > Marine... | reverse complement strand
AGTCAGAACTTGATCTGCAGCCAAAAGATTCAATTCTTTTGACTGTTTTTTTAAAACACGATTAAAGTAAGGGTTTAGACGAAATTCAGGAAATTTTAACGGATCAAGGTTTCTTTGAAGCATTTCCGCCCAAAGTTGTTTCTGTTGTAAGCTGGTATGTAATGATGGGTATTGGCCAAGTTGTTACTTTAGAAGTTCCTGCGCACCAACTCAATGAGGTTAACCTAGCGATAGAAAAAAGTGCTTGGAAAGCATTCACCACTGAGTTTTATCCTACCTAGAATTTATACCCTGTTTACAAAGATAAGTTAAAAAATAAAGACTAAGAAGACCCAGTGAACGAATGACTTTAAATACTCGGACTGGGCCTGAATTTTAGATTCATCTGACTTTAAAAAATATTTAAAAGCACAGTTTTTAAATAGAACTTTACTCTTAAGCGTTATCTCTTTCAGCGATTAAGGCATCTATTTCTGCATTCAGTAAAATTATTACATATTCAGTTGATGATACATTTGACGCCAATAAAACAGCTCTTTCGGCTTCTAAGATAATGATTTGTTCATTCAAAGCTTTAATAAAGTCAGCTTTCTTCATTGCAAAAGCACCTGATGAGAAAATTAAAAAAGACAATGTAATCATTTTCAGTGTGGTTTTCAGTTTATTTTGAATCATGTGTGTTTCCTATATTATGTTAAATGATAACGACTTAAATAATTTAAACCGCTCACATTAATCATATGAAAAACAACAAAAACCAGTGAGAAGATTAAGGACAAAAAGCATAAATTTTGAACATTTGACTTTTGCTTCATCCGCCCATGATTGTGGTTGTGACTGTTATTGGGGGTTGATACTAAGAAAGCTGTCAGCATAAAGACAGGACAGGCATCAAGGTGGTATTTAAGAATGACTGCTGAGCCATAAGTTGACTTTTATCAATGCCAAAATAATGGGTGCAGGTTAGTATATTAGTATTGATTAACTTAAGAAACTAACGAGGACGAAATATGATTGGCGAGAAACATGATTTACACCACGAATTTCCGGAGTATGAAGCACAAATCAGGCATTTGAAAATGAAGAACGGACATTTTGCTCGTTTTTTTAATGAGTATGATGCATTGGCCCACGAACTGATGCGTGTTCAGCAGGGCATTGAAACGCCTTCTGATGAATATGTTGAAGCATTGAAAAAGAAACGCTTGTTCTTAAAGGATGAGTTGTATTTTATGATTTTAAAATACAACAGAAAGCAAAAGAAAAAATTAATCAAATCAGAAAGAAACCGGCTTAAACAGAAAGAACAAGCTAAAAAATAGACATTGATATTTTCATCAATAAGCTTGGATCTGTATGGGTTCAGGCTTTTTTTTTGGCAATTTGAGTCGTTAAGTTTTCATTATACTCACCGCACCCGCATGTAAGCGCCGCTAAAATTCAGTAGATATAAAATCATAAAAATTTTATATCATCGATTAAGCAACGCACCTATTTATTTTTTTCGTTAATTACATAAAAAAACCCAAGCCAAGTTGGGTTTTTTCGTTAGAAGCCAAGTTTGTTTTAAATGATCAGTTTCTTTGTTCTCGGTCTGATTTTTCATCCTTCTTTTTGTTTTTTACTTTGACATTTTTAGACTTGGTTGTTTTCTTGGTGGTTTTCACAACTGTTTTATGACCATTTTTATTGGTAGATGTTCTGCTGACTTCTTTTCTGGCGCTTGTTTTTGTGGGCCGTGTGTTTTGTTTAACCATAACTTTTTTAGTGGTGGTTTTAGTCACTCGGGTGTTGTTTTTGTTCACCGGACGAATGGTTTTTTTATGACCAACATACTTGGTGACACGCCCTGAAGTTCTTGGTTTGTACTTAACCCGTGCCACTTTATTAACCCGTGCCACTTTGGTAACAACGAAGGTGTTGTGTTTTTTATACTTGTGGGTTCTGGCATAATAATTATTTTTCAGTAGGGGGCGATGAGGTTGCCACCAACGAGGATAACTTTTCCAGTAATAAGCCGAGTGGTAGGGGCGGTAAACGGGGCGAGAAATCCACACCATAATTGGCCAGTTACTGATGTGTACATGGCTGGGGGCGATGTAGTAATTTGATCCGTAAATCACTTCATTTCCTTGAACATGCATGCTGTAGTTATTCTCAGAGGTTTCGATCTCTATGGTCGCAACGTCATGAAATTCGTCTTCCCAGATAATGGCTTGAAGAATAATAAGGTGTGAGTCATTGTAAATTTCTTCAACCACTCGGATAAAGTCAACCTCTCCATTACCATCTAAATCGAGGTTGTTTATTCCATATTCGGGATTATTCAGTTCTGCTTCAAATTGTTCTAAATTCGCTGAATCTTTAAATAATTCACTCACAGCATATAAATCCAAGCCGTCTGCGACTTCAGAAGTCGGTGCGATTATGGTGATGTTTTGATCAGCCTTCGCCATTGAAACGTTTAAGGACAGCAAGAGTGTTGTCAATAGGGTCATAAGTTTAAACATAATAGGCTCCTTTAATACTGTTGGTTATTAATTTGAATGTTTACTATATGCCCATAGTACATATTTCATCTGTACGGAAACTGAATAGTTGAACTGCTTTTTATATCATTTATTGACGACTTTTTTAGTCCCGAAATATAATTAGAATGTTACTATAATGTAATCAGGGAATGTGACTAGTGACATGCATGGCTTGTTATGGTTCGGTGAAATTTCAACAGCATTATGTGCGGTGGTTTGTGCAGTAACTCTGGGCACAATATTAAGCAGCTTGTCTGTATTTTATTGCATCAATAGATTAAATTTTCTTCCTAAAAAGACGGCTTCAATAGACCGCAGACTTAGTCGCTGAGATTGGCTCAGTTAGTAGTCAAATATTTTGACCTTATTGTTTTTGGCTATCAGAAAAATGGTGTTTAATATACACCATCAATAATCACCATATGTTTCTCTTAGGAATTTGATATCAGATTTTGAGATGTTAAATTCTTTTTCTGCTGAGAAATTAAAGGAGACACAATATAAGTTGTCCTTTTTCACAATTTGAACTTCGTACTTTGCCTGTGTTAAATCTTTTGCAAATTGAGCCGCTTCTATTTCTGTTTTAAAACATTGTTTGTTCATAATTTACCCTGCTGCTTTGATTCTTTATTAACAATTTCTTGAGGTAATAATCCAATTTGATTGGCACACAGTGCTCTTATGGTTTTAAAATGATCATTAACAAGTAAATTGAATATGTTTTTATTTTCCTGCCTATCAACTGTGACTTCTGCTTTCTTATCTTTAATATTTTGTGCATTAATTAAGGCAAGCTCTGAATTTGTCGGGGTTACTTTTAAGCCGTGTTCTTCAAAACAAGCGGCAATGATTTTTTGATTATTTAAGTTGGTGATTCCATTAGGCATCAAAAATTTAATATATGCGGCGTAATAACTATCTAGGCTGGCTGAATATTTGCTTAATACCATTGAAGCTTTTCCATCAATTTCACCTTTGCTATTTTTGGCAAAAATAATTGCTGCCCCAGCACTACTTGTTGCTGCATAACCTACTGCCATCCTTTGATACAGGTGAGAATCATTATTTCTTGAATAATACAGCTCCGTGAGCACATCTGGTACAGTGTTTAGTGTGTTGTTATCTTTATTTGGAATTGGTACAGAGGCGAATTCAGCACGCTTGTAACCAAAAACAGTGGTGACGATGGGTGCGCCTGCTTCTTGTCCCAATGAGAGGCCAATCGTCGTTCCAGTAGCTGTAATGATTCGTTTATCCATTTGGCTGCATGCTGGCAGAACCAGTAGGATAATGCATATTACAATGATTGATTTCATGTGTTGTTTCCTCCTTTTTGGTATTGAATGAATTTGAAATTATGTTTGGTTTTCCATTGGCACCTTTGTGGTTAATATAGACTTCGGTGTTGGGTTTGATAGAAACCACATTGTTTTCTGAGTAGCCTATTGAAAATGAGGGAGCAGGGTTTGATTTGATTACCACGCCAAATCCCTTGCTGTATGTAGATCGTGCATTTGTATATTCTTGTTGTGTGACTTTTCCAAAGCCAATGATTATGTATTCTGTAACTCCATTTTTTTGATTTTTTAGCGTGCAAGCTGTTGCAAGTAAGGCCATAGTGAGGCATAAAGCCAATTTTCTAATGTTTTTAAATTGACTTGTTCTTGACTGAAAAAACAATTCACGGTTCACAACAGTTTCCTTCGAAGCTGTGGGGTTCAGGTGGTTGGTAGTCGGTGTTGATTAGCTGATTTTCTGGTTCCAATGCGGCATGGGACAATACCAGGTTTTTGAAGTTTTCCCATGGGAAATTGGGCCCGGGGTCTGATCTTCGGTTGGGATCTAGTTTGGCATGGGATATGACGTGTTTTAGGTTGGGGTATTTGGCCCAGGCATGCAAAACTATTTGTGCTGTGGTTTTGATTTGCCAGTCTGAAAATGGATCGCTGTGATTTTGGACATCTTGGGTGTTTACAATTTCAATGCCTAGACTTCGGTTATTGACATTAACGCCATCACCTAATATCGGCCTGTAATCATATGTCCCTCCGACATGATAGGCTGCTTTGGCTTCCAGTACGGTGGCCCATACAAAATGGCCGTGTTGTGGTTCGTCTTCATCGGGCACAATCCAATGCGCACTGGCGGTTCTTTGTTTCCAATTATCTACTGCATGTTGAGTGGCATAGCCTGCGGTTGCGTGAATCACTATGGTATCAATCACTGCATATATATCACGTTTCCTGGAGCGTGATCTGTTTTGGGTTAACCAATGGAATGCTGGGTGCATTTCTTGTTTCAGTGGCATGAAATGGGGGCGGGCAGTTTGGTCTAATTGAAAGTGATAAGATTCTGGATGACTCATAATCGTTCTCCTTACGTGAGTAATTACAGCTTAAACTGGCCTCTTTTGACTGGTTGCATCATATTTTCTGAGGTTCTGTACACTCGGTATCGGATGGACTCTTCGTCTTCAACTTCTACCACGGTTACATTGGAGTGGTTGCCATAAAAGCTGGATTTAATGATTTTGGATTTTACTTTTTCACCTTGTTTTAAGCTCCAATGGTTTTTACCACTGGGACCGTTGGCATAGCGTTTGTTCAGTTCTACATTGGGGGTGATTTGATTGATTGGGCTGGACATCAGTTCGTGTATCAGGGTCTGCTTGTTTTCATCTTTGATTTCCAATTCAGCCAAGTATGAGTTGTGCATATCACCAGTCAGGAAGCAGATTTTCTTCAATTGATTGTGGTGGATGAATGACAAGATGTCATCGCGTTGATCTTTGTATGAAGTTGAGCACCATTTGTCATTGTTGTCATCCAGAACCACGCCCACAAAAGGAACGCTGGAAACAATGAATTTAATCTGGTCGCGGTGGCTTTCTAACCAGTTAAACAGCCGCTGTTTTTGTGCCTCATCTATCATTTGGTTGTTTTGATCAGATTTCGATGAGATGCGATTATAGCGAGTGTCCATAACAAAGAATTGCACTGTACCATTGCTGAATGTATAGTCATATTGGTAGGGTTGATCTGGAGTGTCTGGGTTGTGGCTGTGTTGGAATTCCCAGTAAACCTTCATTGCAAAATTTGCCAGGGTTTGTGGATCTCGATTCCTTAATTGCATGTCTTGGGTGTAGTTGTTGATAATTTCATGGTCATCAAGAATCATATAGTGTGGCAATTCTGTTAGGAATTTTTTTGCTGGGATACAATCATCCCAAGCGTCTAGGTACTTGTCTCTAAAATGGTCAAAATTTGATGGTGGCTTTAATGGTATGTCTGCATAGATTTGATCGCCACAATGCAACATGAAACTGGCTTTATTGTGTTGGGCAATTTTAGACATTTGTAACCAGGCCCGGTCGGGCCTTTCAAACCAACCCATAGAATGTAGGTTACAGCTTCCAAATACAAAACTAAATGCGCTGCCAGTGGACTTGAAGGTGGTGAAATGGCCTTCGGTATATTCGGTTCGAATCCATTCGTCTGAATCGCTTTCGAGATTCTTAGCAAAATACAATTTTACCTTATAAGAGGTGTCATCATTTAAGCCAGTAACCTTAAATACATGGGTATGAAATTCACCAGAATCTGTTAAGTGTTTTTGAACATTGCCGTATCGTCTGTTGGCCTTGTCAAAGATTTGAATGATGGCTACGGGCCATCTTTTAAAAGCCCTGGCCCAAATCTTTACGGATTGGTGGGTGGTGTGCCCGATGATTAATCTTGACATGTTGCTACCTTATTTTTGCAATGAGTTGTCTTTTTAACTGATTGCGCCTAACCCTTGACCCCATTTAACGATAATTACATATGGTTTACAGCTCAGTAGACTGTGTTTAAGTCTTATCAATTAAGCCGTTGATTTATCTGGAATCACCTTTTCTCACTCATTTAAAATACCGAGAAAATCAACGGTTGTCAATTAAATTACAATAAATTTGCTGTTATATTATATTTGACAGTTATACGGTATTGGGATTTGATGCAAGAATGAGGTTGGAAAAGTTTGGCTAAACATGACAAAATAGCCTTTTTAACTTGGTCGTTGCCATTGTTCTATTTTTCGGGATTTCAACTAGATTCAAAACGCAAAGAGCTGTCATTTAAAGGACAACCGATTGAGCTGACTAAAAAAGTTTATGATTTGTTGTTGTTTTTAATTAAAAACCCTCAGCATGTTCATACCAAAGATGATTTAATCACGCATGTTTGGCAAGGGCGGGTTGTTAGTGGCAACACGATTGATCAAACCACGTCTAAATTACGAAAAATTTTGCAAGATCACTCTGATCAATCTTTCATAGAATCAATTTATGGACAAGGCATCAAGTGGGTGGTGGAGCTGGAACAGGAACCTAAAGCAGCCAAATTAACAGCGCCCGCTCAAAAAGCCAAAGTATCGATGGCGGCTGTGCTGATACTTGTATTGACTTTATTGGTCAGTGCGGTTTATTTTCAATTTTATAGCGCACCGAATCAGGGACATCAATCTTCGGCGATTTTATTGCAATTGTCTTCTGAAGATGTCGATTGGGAAGTGAAGTCTGCCAGTCAGTTTTTAACCCAATTGATTACATTTTCCAGTGAGTCTTCGGTTAAAAGTACAGATGATCGTCCCCAATTTGTTCGGTCAGATGATTTTGTGATGAATCAACAAAAATTGATTCCTAATTTAACCATCATAAAAATCAAGCCGCTGCCGAAGCAAAAACAACTGGCATGGTTAATCGAAGTCTCGCAGAATCAACAAATTTTAATTCAAACCACATTGGTTGCTGATAATTTTCAGTCGTTAATTAAAAAGAGTACTGATTTATTGGTGGAGCAACTACAGCTGACTGATGTGACCTTACAAGGACTGTTACCGCTGGATGATTATGTCATGGCATTGTATGTTCGCGGACTACAAAGTCTGGAGAGTCATCAATTACAAAAAGCCCAGCAACAATTCAGTTTGGCGGTCAAGGAACAACCCAGTTTTCATTTGGCTCGCTTGAAATTGGCTGAGACCTTAGATCAATTAGGACAATTTGATGCATCAATCAGTGCAGTGAATACCTTGTTACAGCTGGAAATACCCGCGGCGATTAAAGTGGCTGCCACGACTTTTAAAATGCGTGTATTAAAAGTACGTGGTGATTTTGCTGAAGCAGCCCGTATTTATGAGCAATTGATCAGTGATCAGGTTGATGCACCGTTGAATATTTGGCACAGGGCGCAGTATGAATACGCGGCCATTTTACAATACCTAAGTCGGCCGCAAGAGGCGTTGGCGATTTATGATGACTTTATTGAGCGGACTCAGTTTTCTGAAAATGTAGCGGTGTTGGCTGATATTCGGGCAGCCAAGGCCAGTTTTCTACAGAAACAGGGTGATGTCAGTGGTGCTTTGCGTGAGTCGGAACAGGCTTTACATTTATTTGAACTGAATAAAGACGCTGTTGGGGTGGCCAGAACGTATTCCGTGTTGGCCCGCATTGCCAACCAAAAAGCTCAATATAAATTGGCTGAGACGTATTTGCGCCAAGCTTTAACCGTTACAGAGTCTGTTGGCCATAAACTGGGTGAGGGGGCTATTCTGAATGAATTGATTTACGCCCTGATGTTACAAGGTAAACACCAAGAAGCCTGGCAGCTTACCAATCGATTGTTGGCGATTGGTAGTGAATTGGATTTTTCCGGTATGCAGATGGCGGCTTATCAAGCTTATTACGAAATATCTCGGTTACAAAAAAATTGGGAAACCGCCACCAGGTGGTGGAGCAGTTATCAACAGTTGGCTGAAAAAAATCAAGATGAGCGGCGACTGGCCAAAGCACAGCTGTTTCATATCAACTTATTACTAGATCAAAACATCAGTGCTGATGTTGCTACAAAAATTGATGTGGTTCAAGCTTATATTAATCAGACCGATGAGCAGTTAATGCAAGCGGCTTTGGAGGTTTACCGCGGGAGGTACCAATGGTTGGTCGGTCAAAAAAACACGGCGATTCAAACCCTGATAGCGGCTCGGGATTTAGCTGCATCCTTAGAAGATTATGAGTCATTGATTGCGGCTAATAATTCCTTGGCGGAGTTCTATATCGAGCAAGACAAAGCACAGCTGGCATTAAACACCTTGGCATCATCTGCCGAGCACAAGCCTTTTGCCATCCCCTATCTGAGGATTAAAGCCGAAGCTGAATGGCTGTTGGGTAAAAATATTGATGCCTTGGCAACGTTAACGACATGTCAACAACAGGCGGCAGAAGTTTGGGGTGCTGAAGAACAAGCCTTGTTACAAAAAGTTAACCAAGCCCTAAATCCGCTTTGAACCGGCTTTGAAACAGTCTTGAGGTCGCCAAGGATACTCTGTACTGCTTGCTACTGTAATCTTTCTTCATAATCGGCAGTGCTTTCAACATAAAAGAGGCCACGTGATCAGAGTGACCTCATTGATTTTTTTTGGTGTTTACATTTTTGCGTCTTTGTAACGGAATGCCGTTAGTTGCCACTGGGAGGCTTCAAAAATGTATTCATGATTGATAACTATTTTGTTGGTGTTTAAAGGAAAATAACCATTAATTACCAAGATGTTGTCTTCTTCTACGGTGGCAGATTCTATGACCGGCTTGATCTTTGTGAACATAGCGTAATCACCCTTGAAGTTATAAATAGAAGCGAAACTTTTGTCTAATTCATCAACAGTAATTTGTGATTGCCAAATGTCAGCAATGAATTGATGAAACGTTTTCATGCTTTTGAGCTTGGCGGCCTGCATAAATTGTGCCATGCTGTGGCTGACTAATTGTTCTTGTTGTTGTCGCGTGGGTTCGCTGGGTTTAAGTGTTGCTTTGGGGCTTTGTTTGCTTATCGCGTAGATTTTCCAGTCATTGTCCTGTTTAACAAAATCCATTCGAGTCGGGATACTGACTCCTTGTTTGTTGTGCACCTCACCGGCGATGCTGCCTTTGTTGTTAACAAAGTTTCGTGAATGCCATGAGGTGCTTTTAACCTCATTCATCGCATTTTTTTTCAAATAGCTGTAGATGATTGGGGCATCGCTGATTGTGAAGCTGGAGAGCTGTTGATTGGCTGCGTTGTAGTCTTCTGCAGTCACTGCTACAAGAAAATCATCAGCCACACTGGTCATTCCTCCGGTGTAAAAATACACATAGCCAATCATTAAAACCACTGCGCCGACTACAGTCATTATTGCTTTGAAGATAAATTTCATAAATCACTTTTGTTGCTTAAATAGCCATCTTGCTGTTTGGTTGGTATTTAATCCTGAAAAATAAATGAAATTTTTATGAAATATGCTTAAGCCATGAGTTTTATATATAAATTGTGAATGCTTGCCACAACTTTTCTGAGTCTGTGAGGGTGGGGCGTACAATTGGCTTATGGATTCGTTCTATTTGAAAAATACTTTGCCACCAATGATTTTATAAGCGGGGGTGCCCCTGACTAAGGTGTCACGGGCAAATGGTAATTGGCAGTTGGGGCAAACACAAGGGGTGGTTGTGAAGTCTTTGGTGATTCTTTGTTTGAAGCATTTTACCAATGCGCCTTTGCCACCTTTTCTGTATTTGAACAGTTGGGTTTTGCATTGGCTACAAAACACATCTACCGTTGCGCTAGGGCCTTTTTTGTTTGGTTTTGCCATTTGTGTTGCTGTTGGGTTTGCGCTTTTTGATCATCAATATTCCAATGAGGTTGGTCTCTGTACATCCTAAGGGTCTGTCATATGGCCTTGATATGATACGTCGGGTACCAGTCCATTGATGGGTATTTATCCCTATTTTAATCAGTCATTGGTGGTTTTTCAGGTATTTCAGTAAATTGTTTTTATCCAGTGGTTTAGAAAAATAATAACCTTGGACGTATTCACATTCGTATTCGCTTAATAGTTTCAGTTCTTCTGCAGTCTCAACCCCTTCAGCCAACACTTCAATGCCTAAGCTGTTACCTAGGTTGATAATACTTTTAACCAGGGTTAAGTTGGTCGGGTCGGAGGTTATGCCATGAATGAAACTTTGGTCAATTTTTAATTCATTGATTGGCAACTTGGTTAAATAGGATAAAGAAGAGTAACCGGTACCAAAATCATCCAAGGATATTTCTATGCCTGCCTGCCTTATTTTTTCAAGAATAGCCCCAATCTTGTTAGGGTTGATAATAATCAATGTTTCTGTGATTTCAAGCATCAGCTTTGCATTTTTACAATCGTATTTATTGATGATTTCAAATAAATGATCTAAAAAATGTTCGTTGGACAATTGTAAAATAGAGACGTTAATAGAGAGTCTGAACTTGTTTTTTTGGGTGTATGACTTGTCCTTGGCTACGATTTCTTGACAAATATCCACAAACTCTTCAAAGGCCTTTTCAAAAACAAAATTGCCAATCTCTAAAATGGCACCGGTTGATTCAGCAATGGGGATGAATTCGGATGGTGATACTTGGTCTAATATGTCGTTATGCCAACGCAGTAATACCTCAACGCCAATGACCTTTTTCGTGGCCATGTTGATTTGTGGTTGATAAACTAAACTGAATTCATTTTTTTCTAAGGCATGATTCAACTCTTTGCCAATCATCGCATTTCTGGCATTTTTTATATCTAATTGTTGATTGAAAACATAGACCCCACATTTTTTTCTTTTGGCTTCATACATAGCGATGTCAGCTTTTCTGAGTAAGGTGGCGTATTCTGTGCCATCTACCGGCGATTGTGCAATGCCAATACTGGCTCGAATTGAGAATTCAAGTTCATCAATCTTGATGGGGTGTTTTAAATCCAAGAGAAATTGATTGCAAAGATCTATGCTGTTGTTTGGGGCGGTATATGGCGTGATAACGATAAATTCATCGCCGCCTTGTCGCACACACAAACCCTCTTTGAAAGACTGTTCTAAACGTTTGGCCACTTCGACCAAAATTTTATCGCCAACAGGGTGTCCATGTATGTCATTACTGTTTTTAAAGTTGTCCAGGTCGATAAATATGAATGAATACAATGGGCCATGGTTTTTTTTCCAACGGGCAAAATGTCGGTTTAAATAGCGCAGATTAGGTAAAGCGGTTAGTTGATCATGTTGCGATTGATGTTCTAAGTCTGTTTTTGATTTTCTTTGTAATCGGCTGAAATGTTTAAAAAAGACAAACAAGACCACATTAAACGCGATAAATAAGGAGGTCAGCGACACCACAGGACCGATTAGTTTATAGATTAAGTTGAATTTTTCGAATGTGGTAAAAATAAAATGGCCATATTTAATTTCATAGCTAAAGGTCCCAATTAATCGCTCACCAATCGGATTGGTATAGTCAATAAATGCAATGCCAAGGTTGTCGGTCATGTAGTCTTTTAAAGTGAAGCCGGTTTGTTCCAATAGGGTTTTGGAGAAAAAGTCTAAGTATTCAGTGCTGACGGGTTCCTTGTATAATTTTTTTAAGTCCTCACTGCCGCCAAATGATATGTATTGAAGGTAATAATCAGAATCTACAACAGTTACACGCAGAGAATCTATTGCGTTGGTGTTTTGCCACGGTGAGTTATCACCATTGACTTTGATGCCATTGGTTAGCACAGCGACCACTTGTTGATTGTGGTCGAGGATTCTGTAACGGATAGGGACAATCCAGTCATTGTACTCGGCTGAAAAATAAGTGCGACCCATGACCAAAAAGTCTGAATTCAAAGCTTGTTTGAAAGATTCTTTGGTTTCCTCTCTTTGTAATAAGTTAGGTAGGTTTTTGGGGTCAAAGTTTGATGATGAAATGATGATTTCACCTTGGGGATTGGCAATGCCAATACCAGCCAACTCTGAATTCTTTTTTAGCAAACTGTCGAGTAATTGAATTGATTGTGGATTGTTTTTGGTCAAGCCAAGTTCAAGTATACGTTTACCAATTATGTGGAACAAGGCTTCATCCTTGCTTAACATGGAATTCAAGGATTGCGAGACTATTTTATTCGAATATATTAATTCTGTTTTAACCTCTTGAACAGTTGAGTTCCAAAGTATATTTGTGCCTAAAGCCAGTAGGCCGAGTGAAACGAAGATGATAAACACATACAGTTTCCAAAGCGCTTTGCTTAATACTTCAGACATGATGTGACCAATAAAATGGATGGTATTTCATTGGTTGAAGTTGAGCAGTGAACATTATTTTACTATTCAATTATTGGCTGAGGTTATAGTCATATTATCATTGATATTTATCTTGTGCAAACAAGAATAATCATTAATTATTAGTTAATTATACCGAGAAATACCTTTTGCTTTAGGCATTGAATTACGCTTCATTGCTTTGGTTTAAACACTTTGAGGTGTTGTATGGTCTTGCTGGGTTTTGGTGTTAGCGAGGGCTAAAAAAATGATAAATAAATTAAATGGTCGGTGATTGGTTTTAAGCCACCATTGTTGCTTTTGAGGAGCCAAGTAGCGGCCGTCAATTTATTTCAAAAACAAAAGCCACTAACATTTAACATCTAACCATCGTGGCTGATTTATAATGGTCGGTTGTTGCTAATTTTAGATGGTTTAATTCTATGCTTAAAACGCCAATCAGTTTCAAAGGTCCATTGGGTCAACTTGAAAAAATATTTGATGAAAATTTGATATTTAAAGCTTTCAAGCTGCTCCAAGACCATACGATTAGTCATTGGCGTTTTAATGACGAGTCTAAGATTAGTTATGCCAATTTGAGTGATCATTCTGCTGCTTCATACCAGTTGGTTATGCCTTGGCCAATTCAAACGGAGTCGGTTGGTACCTGCCAATGTCCAGAGCAGGGGGTGTGTATTCACCTGGCTGCTTTGGCCTTATACAATAAGTCAAAACTGGATTTGTTACCGCCATTTACCCAACAAGTTAGGGCGATGAAAAACATCAGCCAGACCTTTGCTAATTGGTTGAACCAACAAACATTTGACCCCTTCCCAGCAATGGCCAGACATCGGGTAATCTATGTGTTTAATGAGGCCGAAGGTGGTCAGTTTTCGGTTGAGCTTTACAAGGCTTATTTATCCCAAGAAGATCAGTACACTGTAAAAGATAAAATAGACAGCAGTTTGCTGTTTAAGAAAAGTTTGCCCAAGTTCGTTAGCTTGTTAGATCAACATGTGTTTCATCAAATCAACCAGCATGGTTTGGTCAAAATGCATCGGCTGGTGATTAAAGCTGAATATGAAGAATTGTTACTTTCGATGCTCAAAACCAACCGTTGTTTTTGGAAAGCCTGTTACCGACCTCCTTTGGGTCTAGAACAACAATCCAGCCAACCCCAAAGGTCTCATTTTCAACTGACCAAAAACTTGTTTTTTGTGCCCTCTGAAAATAAATTCATCCACAGCAATCCCAGTCGTGTTAAACAAGCTGTGATTCAAGTCAATGCCCAGCAAAAGTTAAGGCCTAAATTGAGACTGACTACGACCTGGCAGGAACTGTGGTGGAAACCGGACTTTGGTGAGCACATTGATTGGGCCGAAATGACTTTTCAAACTGAATCTATGGACTTTAAATTAGCCGATGTTTCATCAGGTAAGGTGGTTTTGGATATGGCAGCATTGGAACAGGTCGCAGGTTTTTGTTACCAAATTGAAAAGTTAGAATCGGTACATGCCAAATATGAGCAACCGATCAGCCAAGACTTCGATATTAATGACCGTTACATTCCACCAATTTTTACTGCGGTGGCACCTTTGTTATTGGCCCTGAAGAAACATGATTGGTTGATAGAAATCAGTGACAGTTATCGTTTGAACAATGCCAGAGTTGAGCAGCTGTATATCCAAGTGGAAAAGCAGAATAAACAACAAGGCCAAGCCAGTCAAGGTTGGTTTGATGTTGAGGTGGGGGTCAAGTTAGGCAATGAATCGATCAATATTTTACCGTATCTGGTCAAGGCGATTAAGACCGGTCAGTTTGATACAGTGAAACAGGATTTGTTAATCAAGTTAGATAACGGTCAGTTGGTTGATATGCCGAAATCAAAAGTGGTGCAGATCATTGAGACCTTGAATGAGCTGTATGATGAAAAGCAACTAACGCAAGATGATAAGTTGTCATTGAACCAGCATCAGTTGATCCGCTTGGCTGAAATTCAAGACAGTCCTGATGAAGGTTCAACCCATGTCTTAACCGATATAGAATGGTTAGGTGCAGATGCACTGAAAGCAAAGACCGAACAATTAAATGCGATTAAATCATTGCCAGAAACCATTGAACCAAAAGGATTAAAGGCAGAAATGCGACCTTATCAATTAACTGGTTTGGCTTGGTTACGCTTTCTACATGACAATGATTTTCATGGCATCTTGGCAGACGATATGGGCTTGGGTAAAACATTGCAGGTATTGGCGCACCTACTGGCGTTGAAAAATGAGGGCTTATTAGATGCCCCTGTGTTGGTGGTTGCGCCAACCAGTTTATTAGGTAACTGGCAAGCTGAAATTAATAAATTCACCCCTGACTTGAATTCAGTCATTTTGACGGGGCAGCACCGCAAACAACATTATGACAACCTGAATGAATTCCATGTTGTGATTACCAGTTATGGGGTGATGAGTCGAGATTACGATGAAATCAATCAAGTGTTATGGCACACGCTGGTATTAGATGAAGCCCAAGCAATTAAAAACCGCAAGACCCAGGTGGCTAAAATGGTCAAAATCATTTCAGCCAAACACCGTTTATGTCTCAGCGGCACCCCTTTAGAAAATCATTTGGGTGAGATTTGGTCCTTGTTTGATTTTTTGATGCCAGGCTTTTTATCCTCAGAAAAGTTGTTTCAAAAGTTGTATCAATGGCCGATTGAGAAAGAACAAAACAAGGCGCAATTAGTTGCTTTGCAAAGCCGATTGGCACCTTTTATCTTACGCAGAACCAAGTCCGAAGTGGCTAAAGAATTGCCTGACAAAACTGAAATCGTCAAGCTAATTGAGTTAACCGAATCGCAAGCCGATGTGTATGAAAGCATTCGCATCACCATGAATGATGAAATTCTACAAGCGGTTAAAAATCAACAGAACAATCAAATATTAATCGGTAATGCCTTGTTACGATTAAGGCAAGTGTGTTGTCATCCTGCTTTATTAAAATTGAATTCAGTGGTTGAAAATGCAGATTCAGCCAAACTGAATTGGTTAAATATGGTGTTACCTCATTTGGTTGAAGAGGGTAGGCGAATTTTAATATTTTCTAGCTTTACCAGTATGTTACAGATTATTGCTGATAGTTTAGATGAGTTAAATATAGATTATTTTAAGTTAACCGGCAAAACCCCAAGTCTTAAAAGAACTGAGCGCATTGAGGCCTTTCAGCAGGGTGAAAAACCGGTGTTTCTGATCAGCTTGAAAGCAGGTGGCGCAGGTATCAATCTCACCGCTGCCGATACGGTGATTCATTTTGATCCTTGGTGGAACCCTGCGGCTGAACGACAAGCCAGTGATCGTGCCCATCGCATTGGACAGGATAAACAGGTGTTTGTATACAAATTAATCACCAACGGTACCGTAGAAGAAAAAATACACCATTTGCAAAAACACAAACAAGAACTGGCAGATAATCTGTTGAGTCAAACCAGCCACATCAATGAGATTCTTGGCAAACACCAATGGCAAGAACTGCTCAGTCCGGTTAAATAGGCTTGTGCATTCAGAGGGGTAGTTCTGTGGTGCTTTTCTTTTGTCTTAAGATTAAATTGGTGTTGGTGGATTGAACCACGCCCACACTGAGGAGTTCACGCATCAGGAAATTTTCCAGTTGTTCTGTGTCTTTGGCAATCACTTTCATCACGTAGTCGAAATTACCAGCGGTTGAATTACAATCAAGAATGAAGGGGCTTTGTTCCACAAACTCATCAAATATTCGCAAGGTGTTGAGGTCATGGTTCAACATGGAGACCTGAACATAGGCCATGACTGACAGTTCCAATAGTTTTTGATCCAGCAGTGCCACATATTTTTTTATATAGCCCATTTCTTCTAACTTTCTGACACGTCGCCAACAAGGTGTTTTCGATAAATTAACTTGGTCTGCTAATTCTTGGGTGTTGATGTTTGAATTTTTTTGCAGGGCTTGCAAAATCAGTAAATCATGTTTATCTAAGTCTTTCATTGGAATAAAATTGCTTTAAAGTTAGCTAAAGTGAAACTATATTCCATTAATGAGCGTAAATAAAGAATATGAGGAATAATATTTCAAGAAATATCCATAAAATAGACGGCAGTTTACATTTTAAATAAAACATGTCCAGATACACATCCAATCAGTACCAAGCCAAACAAGCTGATGCCAACGGTTTGATTCATTACACGACTGATGAGCATCAAATGTGGTCTGAGCTATACCAAGCACAAATCAGCCTGGTCAACCGGCACATGGTCAACGAGTATATAGAGGGATTGAATCATATCAACCTGCCAAGCCACAGAATACCGCAATGTTCTGAAATATCTAAAAAATTACAACAACTCAATGGCTGGCAAGTTGTGCCGGTTCCAGCACTGATTAGTTATGATCGTTTTTTTAAAATGTTAGCCAATAAATGTTTTCCGGCGGCTTCGTTTATCCGTAATAAGGAAGATTTTGCTTATGTTAAAGAACCAGATATCTTTCATGAGATATTTGGCCACACCCCTTTACTGACCCATCCGCAGGTGGCTGCCTTTTCACAATTTATTGGTGAACTGGGTAACAATGTGACTGCAGACAATCATCCCTGGCTGGCACGATTGTATTGGTTTACGATTGAGTTTGGCTTGATGAAAGACAAGAATAATGGCGTTGTGCCAATGGGGTCGGGTTTAGCGTCTTCTCCCACAGAGCTGATTTATGCAGCCAATAGTTCCGCGCCAGAAAGAAGGCGTTTTGAGGTGATGGATGTGTTAACCACACCTTATCGCATTGACATCAAACAACCCATTTATTATGTACTGGATTCGTTTGATCAGTTGATTGAAATAACCGAAAGAAATATATTGATGGATATCCTGCGTGCGCGAAAATTGGGCTTGCAGGAGCCACATCATTTACTTGCCAAAGCCTGTTAAGCTAATGATCATGAACAATAATATAAACAATGACACGACTTGTGAGCCGTGCCAGGGCGGTATGGCCGCAATGGACCCCGTTCAGGTTAATGAATACATGCAAACCATTCATTCCGCTTGGGAAATTCGTGCCAATGGTGCTTTGATATCGCGGTCGTTTAAGTTTAAGAACTTCAGCAAGACCATGTTTTTTGTCAATGCCGTTGCCAATATGGCAGACCAACAAGGTCATCACCCAGATGTTGAGTTTGGTTATAATTACTGTCGAATTAAATTCACCACCCACGAGGCCAACGGCCTAACCTCCAATGATTTTATCTGTGCTAAAAAAGTAGATGGTTTGATTTGATGAACAGAATAAATTACTGATTCACAATCGTTTATATTATTAAGAAGTAGCCAATGCTGGATTTCCCCCTTTTATCCTATTGCCAAATTCTATTCTTTAATCATTGGCTTTTTAAATAACAAAAGATCTTAAGTGTATTTTATTATTAGAAGTAATTAGAATGATAAAATTTAATGGCTTAATAATTGTATACTAGGTTGTTTTATATAAACGGACTGATTCAATGGATTGGACCTAAGAGGGAAATTAATGATTAATAAAAATTTACTGACATTTGCCATTTTACTTGTATCATCGTCTCTTCATTCAAAATCATATGATTGTATTGAAGTTAATGTATTTGATGTTGATCGTGATAATATTTCAACCAGAGAGTTGGCAAGAGCTATTGAGATACCTGATCAGACTTTGATGGCCTTACAAACATATGTCAGAACTGAATTGAACATCGACAGCAATGGCTTGCAAGCCAAGAAAGGTGGGTCAGAAGACTCATGTAATGATATTGAAACTACTTTAGAACTGAAAGGCACTGTTTCAGATTATAAAAAAGGCAGTCGAATGATGAGGTATATGGTTGGCTTTGGAGCGGGTAAACAAAAAATTCAAATTGAAGCCGAGCTCTATGACAAGGCCACTGGTGATTTGATTAAAAAGGATCGTGTAGTTGATCGAAAAATTGGCGGTTTAGTTGGTGGCAGTGAAAATAAAGGTAAAAAAGATTTCGCTGAGAAAATGAATAATTTTGTTAGGGTTGCTTTGGGTATGAAAAAATCTAAACTTTAATTGAAACTATGATTACTATAAAAAGGCGCTGTTTAGCGCCTTTTTTTATTTCAAGGGTTTAAAGTTTTTGATGTTTAATTGAGCTTCTGGGTTTTGCTCATCTACAGATTCAAGCGGTTCGCACTGGTGCAGGGTTGTTAGACAGCGTTGTGCCAAGTGTTGGTAAACAGCTGTGCCTTCGGTTTTCCAGCCCATTTGTTGGTCTGTGACTGGTTTCTTGATTTCAGCTGGTGAGCCTGCAATGATAGAGCGCGGTGGGGCTTCGAAATTGGGTTTGATGTAACTCAAAGCTGCAATCATACATTCTTTACCAATCTTCGCATTGTCCATCACTACGGTTTGAATCCCCACCATTGAATTTTCTCCAATGTCACAGCCGTGTAATACTGCACCATGACTGATGTGACCATTTTTACGCACTCGGGTTTCGCCACCTGGAAAACAATGCGCAATACAGCCATCTTGGAAATTAACGCCATCTTCAAAAACGATCTTGCCAAAATCTCCACGTAAACTGGCATGCGGTCCAATATAGCAGTTTTTACCAATCACCACATAACCAATAACAGATGCAGTGGGGTGGACAAAACTGCTTGGGTCAACTACGGGACGAACCCCGTCTATTTCATAAAAGCTCATATGGTAGTACCTGTATTTAATTTAGTTTCTAATGGCATTGGCTTATTATAAAACACTTCGACATGCTCAGTGTGCTTAACAAGTTTGGGATTGATGAAGTGACACCGGCATTTTAAATGTGGCTCTCGTATAGGTAAGATTCCTTGGTAACACCTAAACTTGGGTCAGGGAAAACAATAAGCGAATTTTCTTAAATGACCTTTTTCGTTCGGGGGGAACTTCGGATGGGTTGAATTATGTGAGATTTCGATTGTTTTTTTTAGGTTGTAAAGTATAGCAGGTGGATACAAACGTGCCTGCGTGCATTGATTTCGCAGGCACGTTAATACAATTTAATGACTTTGTAGTGTCGTCAGTTCTTCCTCTAATGACTGGTTAAGTTCAGGGTAGTGATGTTGTAGAAAGCTGTCTAATGTCAAACCAGCTTGCTTAAGTGCTGGCTCTTGTTGCCAACGGTCATACAAGTCGGAATTTACTTCGATTAAATAAGCCAGTAGGGTGGTGTTGTCTTGTAAGTTTTCTTGTTGGTTTTGGCTGAATGTTTGAGCCAATTCAAACAAACTATTTTCATAATTTGTACCCAGATACTCTAGCAATGATTTGTTATAAAAAACTTCTAAAGCCGTCGCATAATCCACTAAAACATCATCCGAATGGTCAACTAGAATCATTATAGATTTATTAAAGAAACCACATAAGCCGCTGGTTCTGACCATAGTTTCGCCAATCAAGCTGGCGTCTCCAAACCCAACTATATTGTATTGGGTACAATGTTTTAGCCCTGTATATCCAGGGGCGATAGTGAATAATGAAGGTGAAGCTGGCGCTGTATCCATCCATCCCAGTTGCTGGTCAGAGTACAGCCAACTCATGACTGGGTTTGTTTGACATTTTGCGTTGAAATCAATGACAGGATTCCATCTTTTTTTATAACAAATTCGGGCGTTGCTAAAATAGGGCATAAGTGTGTGATCCATTTCGACATCGATGCTGAAAGAGGTTACATGAGGCGTAATTATATAGCTTGTGATCGGATCAGGATCAGGTGAAGCAGCAACAGTGCTCGATCTATTGGTGCCGATGGTGCGCCATTTTGGGTTTTTCCAATTGCCCCACATGTTTCTGCGTTCACAATGACATTTTACTCGGATTTTGTATTCAGTTTCTGGGCTCAGTCCAGTGATGGTATAACTGGTGGCACTGGTGTAGTTAACTGTACCTCCACCACAGACAGTTGCCCAAGTACCGCCAACTTCATAACAGACCATATAATCATGCACCCAATCATTGGAAAGCCGATAGTCACCCGAGGGTGGGGTCCAACTGACAGTGATGCTATTTTCAGTGACGCCGGTTGTCCAAACAGCACCAAGACCTGCATTGGCGTTTATGGCAAAGCCTAATAACATCATTACCAATAAGGCAAGCTGGTTGGAAGGGTGGGTTTTTAATTTGTTCATGAACTTTCTCCGTTGTATTCTAAATATAAGTGGTTAATTCCACCTTGATATTCAGTATAGTTAGGATGAAAAATGTACCTATTAAATGTTTGGTCAAAATTGGAAAAAATTAAAATGTGCCAAAATTTTCCTGCGTCAAAATCCACCAGAAAAAGACTCAAGGATGCTGATTGTTCTGTGAGTTAAAGGTGTTTTAAAGGCTTGTATCAGGTTAATTCGTCAGGAAGATGAGTTGGGGGGGAGGTTGAATTACTGTAGTGGTTTATTGTTTAAAGCTTCTGTTTCGCGTTCTCATGCTGAAGTATGGGAACGCGAATTAGAAAATTGAAAGCCCCGATGACTTATTGGTACTAAAGCATCAATCGAGTGTTGTTATAAACTTTAGTCATCTATATTGGGCCTTAAGGCTTTTTTGGCTGCCTCAACAGAAACGTTTTTTCGCTGAGCATAATCCTCAACTTGTTGTTGGTTGATCTTACCAACCACAAAATACTGTGAATCTGGATGCGCGTAATAAAAGCCGCTAACTGATGACGCTGGGTACATGGTCAATCCTGAGGTCAATTCTATGCCGGTGTTGTTTTTGACATCCAATAAATCAAACAGCAATTCTTTCTGGGTGTGGTCTGGGCAGGCTGGGTAGCCAGGAGCTGGACGAATGCCTTGGTATTTTTCATTGATAAGGTCTTCATTGCTCAATGTTTCGTCTTTAACATGACCCCAATAATCAGTTCTGACTTGTTGGTGAAGGTATTCGGCATACGCTTCGGCTAAACGGTCAGCCAATGATTTCAATAGGATGCTGTTGTAGTCGTCGTTATTGGCTTCAAAGCGTGCAATGTGCTGCTCTATACCAAGACCAGTGGTGACTGCAAAAGCACCAATGTGGTCATTGAGGCCGGCCGATTCAGGTGCAATGAAATCACTCAAACATAAATTGGCTTTGGGTTTGTTGGCTTGTTGACGTAAATTCAGCAAGCGGTGGTTGTTGCCTGAATGTTTGATGATGACATCATCACCTTCAGCGTGTGCTGGGAAAAAGCCAAACACGGCTTTGCATTGCAGCCATTTTTCAGCAATGATTTTGTCTAACATGGCCAACGCATCATGGTACAGTTCAGAGGCGCTTTCACCGACCACTTTATCAGTCAGGATGGCTGGGTAACGACCGTGTAACTCCCAGGTTTGGAAGAAGGGTGTCCAATCTATATAGTCGCGTATTGTGGCCAGTTCAGTGTGCTCTAGGACTTTGGTGCCAGTGAATGTGGGTTGCACTGGTTTATAATCAGTCCAATCTAATTTCAATCCGTTGTTTCTGGCTTGTTCTAGGCTGATTAGGTTTTTATTGCTGGTGCGATTTTTGCGTCTTTCACGAATCTCATGGTATTCAGCTTTGATGTTTGCACTGAACTCAACCTGGTCTTTTGCTGATAATAATTTTGCCACCACTCCGACTGCTCGTGATGCGTCTTTGACCCAAACGGTGGCATGGTTATATTCGGGCTCTACTTTCAACGCCGTGTGGGTTCTTGATGTGGTCGCGCCACCAATTAATAAGGGCAAATTCATGCCTTTGGTTTTCATCAATTCTGCGACGTAGCACATCTCATCCAAAGAGGGCGTAATCAGTCCAGACAGGCCAATGATGTCGGCGTTGTGTTCAACGGCGGCTTTGAGAATCTTTTCTGCTGGCACCATCACACCCAAGTCAACAATTTCATAATTGTTACAGCCTAAGACCACCCCGACTATATTTTTACCAATGTCATGCACGTCACCTTTGACGGTAGCCATAATGACTTTGCCCTTGGTTTGTTGGCGTCCTTTTTGGGCTTCGATGTGTGGCGTTAGCCAGGCCACTGCTTTTTTCATCACTCGGGCAGATTTAACCACTTGTGGTAAAAACATTTTGCCTTCACCAAATAAATCACCAACCACATTCATGCCATCCATCAATGGTCCCTCTATCACTGATAAGGGGTCATTGTGAACATCCATAGCCGCTTCAGCATCGGTTTCAATGAAGTCAATGATGCCATGCACCAAGGAGTGGTTGATGCGTTGTTTTACCGGTAATTCACGCCAAGCTAATTTATCAGAATCATCCTGTTGACTGCCTTGCATACCTTGCGCCAGGGTCAATAATTCTTCGGTGGCATTGGCGTCTCGGTTAAATAACAGGTCTTCAATTTTATCTTTGATTTCGCTGGGAATGTCATCATAAACAGTCAGTTGGCCGGCGTTGACAATACCCATGTCCATACCAGCTTTGATCGCATGGTAGAGGAACACAGAATGGATTGCTTCGCGCAGTGGGTTGTTGCCGCGGAATGAAAAGGATACGTTAGACACTCCTCCGGAAACCATGGCGTGTGGTAAGTTCTGTTTGATCCAGCGGGTGGCTTCGATGAAATCTTTGCCGTAATTATTGTGTTCCTCTATACCGGTGCCAATGGCAAATATATTGGGGTCAAAAATAATGTCTTCGGGCGCAAAGTTGATTTGTTGGGTCAGCACTTCATAGGAGCGTTGGCAAATTTGAATTTTTCGTTCGTAACTGTCAGCTTGACCTGTTTCATCAAAGGCCATGACTATCACTGCAGCCCCGTATTTTTGTGCCAGTTTGGCATGTTTGATGAATTCTTCTTCGCCTTCTTTGAGGCTGATGGAATTCACCACACCTTTACCTTGGATGTGTTGTAAGCCAGCTTCTAGCACTTCCCATTTAGATGAGTCTAACATGATGGGTACTCGGCCGATGTTCGGTTCTGAACCAATTAAATTCAAAAAGGTTATCATCATTTCTTTTGAATCAATCAACCCTTCATCCATATTGATGTCGATGATTTGTGCCCCGTTGTCAACTTGCTCTTGGGCAATTTCCAAAGCGGTTTGTAAGTCGTTGTCTTTAATTAACCTTTTGAATTTGATTGAGCCGGTTACATTGGTTCGTTCGCCCACATTGATGAAGTTCATTTCAGGGGTGATGGTCAAAGGTTCCAGGCCGGATAACCTGCAATAGGTCGGTAGTTTCGGGATTTGACGTGGTACATGCTTTTGGGCCAAAGAGGCCATCTCTGCAATGTGTTCAGGTGTGGTGCCACAACAGCCACCCATGATATTAATGTGTCCATGCTGGACCATTTGTTGCATGATGCTGGCCATGTATTCAGGGCTGTGATCATACTCACCCAGTTCGTTGGGTAAACCTGCGTTCGGGTGGATGCTGACATAACAATCACAGATGTCTGACAATTCTTTAATGTATGGGATTAAGTCATCGGCACCTAAAGCGCAATTCAAACCAATTACCAACGGTTTTACGTGTCTGATTGAATGATAAAAAGCCGCCAAAGTTTGTCCAGATAAGGTTCGGCCACTGGCATCCACTATGGTGCCAGAAATCATGATGGGTATTTCTGTTGCTTGTTGTTCAATGACAGTTTGTAAAGCAAACAAAGCAGCTCGCGCATTCAATGTATCAAAAATGGTCTCAACCATCAACACATCTGCACCACCGGCTAATAAACCTTCAGCCGCTTCTGTATAGGCATCGACTAAAGCCTGGAAGGTGATGTTCCTGAACTCTGGTCGATTGATGTCTGGAGACAGTGAGGCTGTGCGATTGGTTGGACCCAATACCCCAATCACCCAACGGGGTTTGTCTGGTGTGCTGTATTTTTCACAGGCATTTTTTGCCAATAGGGCAGATTGTTTATTGATTTCAAAGGTTAAATGCGAAGTGGCATAATCGGCTTGGGCAATTGAGGTGGCATTGAAGGTGTTGGTTTCAACGAAATCAGAACCCGCCGCTAAATTTTGTTCATGAATGTCTTGAATGATCTGCGGTTGCGTCAGTGACAAGATGTCATTATTGCCTTTGAGGTCATCTGAATGGGCTCGCAATAATTCACCTCGGTAATCATTTTCCTGTAATTTTAATGTTTGAATTTTGGTACCCATGGCTGAATCTAATAACAAAATTCTTCGTTTTAAATGGTCGGTGATTTGATCACGGGTCTTGCTGGTATTTGTATTCATTATTTATTGGCTTCTACAGTAACGATTTTAAAGTGTGGTTTTCTTTGTTCTTGAGAGCTGGTGACGGCTTCTATTTGGCTGAAGCCAGCTGCTGAGCACCATTGGCTTAGTTGATCGGCTTCAAAACCCAGGTTTTTATGCCCATATTCAGCTTTAACCATTTCATGTTTGTGTTTTTGCAAAGTGGAAATAATCACCTGGCCACCCGGTTTACAGACTTTAAACGCTTGTTTGATTACGACTTCAGGTTGGGTGGAGTAGGTCAGAACATGAAGCATCAAGACACAATCAAATTGATTGGCTTCAAACGGCAACTCATGGATGTCGCATTGGTGAAAACTGACGTTGTTTAGGTGCTTTAATCGTGACTTGGCTGCATCAATGGCTTTGGTGTTATTATCTACACAAGTGTATTGTTGTGAGTTTTTAGCCAATAACTCAGCCAAAACACCATCGCCAGATCCCAAGTCGAGAACCTGACCCAATGACACCAATTTAGCCACTACACGGGTGGTGGCTTCCCAGGTGCGCCCTGGGGAATAGTGCCTTTCCATGTCACCAGCGACAGCATCTACCCATTGATTTGAGGCCGCTTGGCTGGACATCACTAATGACAATTGTTTGTTGTCCTGTGCTATCAAGGGATTGTTGGCATAATGCTTAATGACCATGTCCAATATGCCTGAAAAATCTGAATCGAATTGATTGCTGTTTAATCGATAAAATGAACTGACACCTTGTTTACGTACTTGCACCAATTGATTGTTTTTTAAATGAGACAAGTGGGTTGAAACCCTGGGTTGTGCCAACCGAGTGATTTCTGCCAATTCAGCCACAGTCAGCTCCTGTTGCTGAAGTAATAAAATCAGCCGAATACGAGATTCATCGGCCAAAGTTTTAAACAGGTCATTTAAATTCATTATATCTTTGTATCTTGATTAAGAGATATATTGAATTTTAGGCTATTATTTTTAATTTACAAGTTTTAATATTTTATATGTCATCTTGATATATTAGTTTGTGCACTGTCTTGAGGAAAAGCAAACAATTAAGCCCTATAATTAAAATCAACAATTAACATATATGAAGGAATGTGTTAATTTCATTTAATTACTACAATAGAATTTAAGAGGTTGGTTTATGAAGAAGAACATGATTGTGCTGTTGTGCCTGGTTCCAGGCTTGGTTTTTGCCACAATTGATGAATGGCAGGACATCACTCAGGATCAGTTGAATGTGGTGGTAGATGAGTTTCAAATCCAGCCTGATAAATATCGAGCTGTCTCATTAAACATTGATGGGCTTCAGGCTCAGTTAAATAATAGAATGGCGGTTAACGGCTCGGTTGAAATGATTTTGCCTAAACCGAATGGCGATATGGCTGTTTTTCAAGTGTCAGTTTATGACATGATGGAACCGAGTTTGATGAAAAAATTTCCTGAAATTCAAACCTTTCATGGCTTTAATGTCGCCAACCCAAGAGAGAAGGTTTATATGGATATCACGCCCAAAGGTCTTCATGCCATGAGTCTTGGTGCCGATCATTCATTTTGGATTGATCCAGTCAGTAACGATAAAAACAGTTTGTATGCGAGTTATTACAAAGGAGACTACAGTAATAAACATTCAGGCTGGAATTGTGGTGTGGAGGGGCATGAGCATGGTCAAGACCCCAATATAAGTCAATCAAGGGGCTTTGTGCTGTCCAATGAATTGACTTTAAAGCGTTACCGCTTAGCGGTGGCAGCCACAGTTGAATACACCAGTTTCCATGGTGGTACGGTGGCCAGCGGTATGGCTGCAATTGTGACCGCAATGGTCAGAGTCAACGGTATCTATGAAAATGATCTCGGTATCAGAATGATCTTGGTTGGGGACAATGATTTGATTGTCTATGATACGGCCCCTGATCCATACAGTAACAACAATGGTGTTTCAATGTTAGGTCAAAACCAATCTAATCTTGATGATGTGATTGGTAGTGAAAATTATGATATAGGGCATGTGTTCAGTACTGGCGGCGGTGGTGTGGCATACCTTGGCGTACCTTGTACAGGGTCTAAAGCCGGTGGTGTTACTGGGCTGAACAGTCCAGTTGGAGATGTTTTCTGGGTGGATTATGTGGCACATGAGATGGGGCATCAATGGGGAGGCAATCATACCTTTAATTCAGTTTCGGGCTCTTGTGGTGGCAACAATCGTTCTTCAGGCTCGGCTTACGAACCTGGTAGTGCCACTACCATTCAAGGTTATGCTGGGATTTGTAGTTCTGATAACATTCAAAATAATTCAGATGCATATTTCCATGCCAAATCCCTGGAATCGATGAATAACTATGCTACTTTTGGAAGTGGTTCTGTGTGTTCTGATGTCGTTAATACAGGCAATAATGCACCATCGGTATCGATAAACTCGCCAAGCAGCTTAACGATACCGGTTAATACTCCATTTGAGTTATGTGGTGATGCGAATGATGTCGATACCAATAACAATCAGTTAACTTATAACTGGGAACAGTATGATTTAGGGCCAGCAGGTTCGCCCAACAGTCCTTCTGGTAACGCACCAATTTTCAGAAGCTTTATGGCCAGCAGTTCAGGCTGTAGGGCATTTCCTCAATGGTCAGACATCCTAAATAACACCCAAACCAAAGGTGAAATATTACCTTCTTATGACAGGGGGTTAAGTTTTAGACTGACTGTTCGTGACAATGAATTAAATGGTGGTGCATACAATACTGCAGAATACAGCATGGCTGTTTCAGCAGGCAGTGGCCCCTTTTTAGTCACTTATCCGAATAGTGCTGTCAGTTTTAATGCCTATGAGTTTATTGATGTTGAGTGGGATGTGGCTGGGACTGATTTGCCACCTGTCAGTTGTTCAAATGTAGATCTAATGATGTCCACCAATGGCGGCAATAGCTTTTTCAGTTTGGTATTGAACACAGCCAATGATGGGATTGAAGGTATTCAACTGCCTAATGTGGATTCCAATCAAGTCAGGATTAAAGTCCAGTGTTCTGACAATGTCTTTTTTGATGTATCCAATGCGAATTTTACAGTGGTAGGAGATGATTTGATCTTTGCTGATGGCTTCGAACAAGACCTGTAAATTTATTGGTTTCTTTGGGTAGAAAGGGGTGCATGGTGTTTCACTTCTTTCACCCCATTTTAAATAATGTTTGAGCTGTTTTTGTCATAATTCTAATGAACGTTTGAATGAATAATCTGGCTAAAAAATGATTCTTGAGGGGGGCTATTTTTGGTTATATATATGGGCTTGAATATATTTGGTATTTAAACTGATAAGCCCTATATTTCGGCTGACTAAAACGTTAGAATTCAACTTGCAGATAGTACATATCGTAGAAAACGGTTATGGACTATTATTTATGAAAATATGCATACTGAAACCCAGGGTACTTTATGACTCTTGGTTTAGTACGTGTGTTAATTAGACCTCATTGAAGAGCCAATGAGTCACAGGACAAATTGATAAAGAGAAGCTTGATGCAATCATTACTTACAGCCGAACACAAAAAGTTCATCAAAAAGTTTTCAAAGTATATTAATCAAAGTGACACGCCGTTCTCAGACAGCATTAAACAGTTGAGTAAACAGTTGTTTACCCACATGTCGATGGAAGAGATCAATAGTCATGAATTGGAATATTGGGTAGAAACCATTTCTGGCATGATAGAAAGTATGTCAGAACGAAGATTGAAAAACCCCATCATTGAGGTCAATCAATCGAAAGTGGACGCTTCGGTTTCGCAATTATTTTTGGTCAATGACAACATCCCATTTTTAGTTGATTCTGCGACCATGGCCTGTGCTGAATTTGGCTTAACCGTTAAACTGATTTCACACCCAATTATTCAAATCAAAGGCGAGGACAACCAACGTGTTTTAATTGATAAATCACACAAGGGAAAAACCGAAGCCAAATCTTTAATATTTATCGAAGTCAAACGCATTGACAGCGAAAAAGAAGTGGCCGCTTTACTCAGTTATTTAGAGCAAGTGTTTGCACAAATCAGACAAGCTGTAAATGATTGGCAGCCCATGTTGCAAGCCATCGATGAAGCCAAACAAGACATTGGTGTTATGGACGATGACAAAGTCAGAGTCGAACAACAAGCCTTTGTTGATTGGTTAATCGACGATAACTTTACCTTTTTAGGCTATCGAAAATACGAACGTAATAAAGACCAATTATTGGCTGTGAAACAATCAGGTTTAGGCTTGCTGAGTTCGAAATTAGATGCCGATGGTAATGATGCCAGTCAATTATCGGTTGATTCTTACCAAATCAAGAAACAATCCGATTTAGTGGTTATTACTAAAGTTAATGTCATTTCAAAAATTCACCGCAAAGGGAATCTAGACTACATTGGATTGTTGGAGACTGATGACAAAGGTGAAGTGGTAGCTGAGCATCGGTTTATTGGTTTATTCACTTCAGTTGCAACCAACACCAACGCGTTAAAAATTCCATACATCAACAGTAAGATCAGAATTTTAATTAAGCAGTTTGGTTTTGATGCACATTCACATTCAGGCAAGATGTTGATGCACATCATCAATACCATGCCGCGAGATGAAGTTTTACAATCAAACACCAATGAGCTTTTTCATGCGGTTTATCAATCTTTGGTTATTCAAGAAAAGATCACCACTCAAGTGACTGCCAGACAAGATAAATTTAACCGTTTTTGTTCATTCATGATTTATGTGCCCAGAGATTTATTTAATACCAATACACGGGTTAAAATCCAAAACTTGCTAACCACTTCAGTGGGTGGGGTTGAAGTAGAATATGCGGTTGCCATTGATGATTCTCACTATGCTCGTTTGTATGTAGTCATTAGGGATATTAATCAATTTAATGATGATATATTAGAAAAAATAAAAGTCGACATTATTGAAGTGGTCACGACATGGGAAGACCGGTTGGCCTCCTCATTAACGGATCGTTTGGGTCAAGCAGAAAGTCTGAGATTAATGGATAAATTCAAAGGCTCATTCCCAGTGGCGTATACCGAAGATGTGAGCCCATGGGTGGCTTCATATGACATCGAGCATGCGGACAAGGTGCAGCAGGAAAATGACATTGAAATGAGTTTGTATGAGCCACGGGTCAAGCGTCAAGGTGACTTTAGGTTTAAAGTGTTTAGGTTTCATAACACCATCCCACTCAGTGCCGTTTTGCCTGATTTAGAAAATTTGGGTTTGCATGTGGTCAGTGAACGACCTTATGAATTAAAAATTAATTCTGGACACAGTATTTGGGTTCAAGATTTCGACCTTAACTTGGCTTCAGGCAAAGGACTGGAGTTGGATTTGGTGAAATCAAGGTTCCATGCGGCTTTTGATAAAGTGGTGGCAGGAGAACTTGAATCTGATCCGCTGAATAAATTAGTTATTTTAGGTGGTTTAACTTGGCGCCAAATTAACTTTTTACATGGCGTGGTTAAATACTTGCTACAGACTGGATTGCCTTATAGTAAAGACTATATCGAAAAAGCAATGATTCAACACCCGCATATTTCGCGTTGGTTGGTTGAATTATTCACCATTAAATTTTCACCAAAGCTAGATAATGTTGAACCGAAAGAGGTGCGTGCTTATTTAGATAAATTCAGTGAAAAGTTCAATATTCAATGTAATCATTTGAATGTTGAATTGACTCAGTACCAACAAAGCTGTGTAGACAAATACATCAGAAGTCGAAAATTCACCCGTGATACCATGGCTGATAAAGTCGTTAAAGTGATTTCAGCTTTACTTGATACGGTTAAATCTCAAGATGAAGACCGCATTATTCGTTATGTAGTTGATACCATCAATGCGATGTTACGAACCAATTTCTATCAAACTGATGCCAATGGTGAGTATAAACCTGCGATCAGCATGAAATTCAATTCTTCCGAGTTGCCATTTTTACCTAAGCCTGTTCCATACAGAGAAATCTTTGTTTATTCACCTCGGGTAGAAGCGATTCATTTAAGAATGGGTAAAGTGGCTCGTGGTGGGTTGCGTTGGTCAGATAGGTATGAAGACTTTAGAACCGAAGTATTGGGTTTAATGAAGGCACAAAATGTAAAAAATGCGATCATTGTTCCCGTAGGATCAAAGGGCGGTTTTGTGGTTAAGAATTTGCCTAACGGAACCCGTGACGAAGTGATGGCTGAAGTCATAAGTTGTTACAAGATATTTATTGGCAGTATGCTCGATATTACCGATAACATCAAAGGCAAACGCATTGTTGCACCTAAGAATGTAGTGCGTCATGACGACGACGATCCTTATTTGGTGGTTGCTGCTGATAAAGGCACGGCTACGTTCTCTGACATAGCCAATGGCATATCTGAAGAGCGTGGATTCTGGTTAGGTGATGCGTTCGCTTCCGGTGGTTCAGCTGGTTATGATCACAAAGGTATGGGAATCACCGCAAAAGGTGCTTGGGAATCGGTTAAACGTCATTTTCGAGAGCTGGGTGTCGATTGTCAATCAGAGGACTTTTCTGTGGTTGGTATTGGTGACATGATGGGCGACGTGTTTGGAAATGGCATGCGCTTGTCTAAACACATCTGTTTGAAAGCGGCTTTCAATCACATGCATATTTTCCTTGATCCTAATCCAGATTCTGCCAGCACATGGCAAGAACGTGATCGTTTGTTTAAATTACCACGATCCAGCTGGGAAGACTTTGACTCGTCATTGATTTCAAAAGGTGGGGGTGTTTTCTCTAGGTCAGATAAAGCCATTCCGATTTCACCTGAGGTCAAAGCCTGGTTAAAAATTAAAGAGGACGAATTGGCGCCACAAGATTTAATCAATCGATTGTTGTTGTCGGAAGTCGATTTAATTTGGAACGGCGGTATTGGTACTTATGTTAAAGGTTCTGATGAATCGCATTCTGATGCAGGAGACAGCGCCAACAATGCAGTAAGAGTTGACGGTAAACAATTGAAATGCAAAGTTTTTGGTGAAGGCGGCAATTTGGGAATGACACAAAAAGGTCGAATTGAATTTGCCAATGTAGGCGGTAAAGTCAATACAGATTTTATTGATAATTCAGCCGGTGTTGACTGCTCAGATCATGAAGTCAATATTAAAATTTTACTTAAAGCCATGATGGAAGATGATTTGTATGATATTAAATCACGCGATAAATTATTGGCATCTATGACTGATGACGTTAGTCGCTTGGTATTAAAAAATAATTACATGCAAACACAAACACTCAGTTTTATGTCTCACTTGAGTTCAAACCGAGTTGGAGCCAAAGCACATTTGATCCGATCATTAGAAGCCAAAGGTTTGTTAGATCGAGACATCGAGTTTTTGCCCAGTGATGCTGAGTTAGAAAGGAGACGAAAAAATAATGAAGGCTTAAGTCGTCCAGAATTATGTGTGTTGTTGTCCTATTCTAAATTAGATTTATTTGATCAAGTGATTGATTCAAAGGTGTTGGATGATCCTTGGTTGTTCCGCTTAATGGTCGATTACTTCCCAACAAAATTGCAAAAAATAGATGAAAAATATTTGGCCAATCATCGACTGAAAAGAGAAATTATTGGCACCATTTTAACCAGTCAGATCATCGATCGAATGGGTGCCACTTTTGTTATGAGGATGCAAGAAGATACCGGTGCAGATGTTGGCGCCGTTTGCCAAGCCTTTTATATTGTGACTGAATTGTTCCAATTAAATGATTTATGGCATGGCATTGAAACGCTGGATGGTGAAGTGGTTTTCGATAAACAAATTGAAGCCTTCGTCGCAATATGGAAGTTTGTACGTCAAACTATTCGGTGGGTATTGAATAATTTGGGTCATAATTTAGACATTGCTAAACATGTAAACAACCTCAGTAAAGGGGTGAGTCAATTCAGCAAAGGCTTTGCTAAATACATCAGTGATTTAGATCGAGTTTCGATGAATAAAGTAATCAAAGCTTTAACCAAACAAGGTTTTTCACAAGACTTGGCTCAAGGTATTGCTGCGCTGCCTTATTTAAGTGCAGCACTTGATGTAGTTAGGGTCGCAAATGAGCAGGATGTGACGGTTAAAAATGCCGCGGATATGTATTTCCCATTGGGCAAAATGTTGAATTTAATTTGGTTGCAAAACATGATTGAAAAATTAAAAGTCAGCAATCAATGGCATGTTCATGCACGGGGTGGTTTGCGCGATGATTTAAGTGAATACCATGCACAGCTGACTTCTTCTTTACTGAAACGTTACGGCAAGAAACAAGACAGTGATCAGGCTTTGGTTGAGTGGAATAAAGAATTTAGCCAAAAAGTGAAAAACGTAAAAGACATGATGTCTTCAATCAAGCATGAAAAACAAGTTGATTATCCAACCATCATGGTTGCAATCAATACGTTGAGTCACTTGGTTTCAGCGACTAAGGAGAATTAAACTGAAATTTCTGGGTGTGACTGTACATTGGTCACACCCAGGATTGACTACCGTTTTCTGAATTTTTCGACACTGCCTTTCATCAAAAATCTGATCATTCGATCTGGCAGTATTTTGACTAGAGTGGCGATAAGCCGATTACGCCAACCGTTGATATAAACCACTTGATTTCTTTCTACCGCTTCGATGCCTTGTTGGACGACATCATCAGCACTCATCCATAATTTATTCGACATGGTGCTCACCATGCTTCGCGTGCCATTCACATCATGAAATTCAGTATAGGTAAATCCAGGGCATAATGCGGTTACATGAACCTCGTGTTCCTTCGCTTCCAAATGCAATGAGTGACTGAATTTTATCAGGAATGATTTGACCGCACCGTATAAGGTATGACCGGCTGTGGGTGGTGCGATACCAGCCAAAGAGGCTACATTTATGATATATCCTTGGCGGTTTTTCTTCATATTTGGATAGAATAAGTGGGTTAATTCGACCACTGAGGTTAGCATCAATTGCAGCATGTCATGGTGGGTTTTCCAAGCTACAGCATCAAAATCTCCGGGGACTCCATATCCAGCATTATTGATTAACATGCTGATTTGTAGGTTTTCTTGCTGACAAAAATTGAAAACTTGCTGGTTGGCATCAACCAGGCTTAAATCTTTTGATAAATAGCGACAATCAATCGTATATTTTGTAGTGAGTTGTTGTTGTAACTCTTGTAGCTTGTCTTCACGACGAGCGATCAACAATAAATTCCAGCCTTTGGCAGCCAGTTGATGCGCAAAAGCAGCGCCAATACCCGCAGAGGCACCAGTGATTAAAGCCCATTGTTTATTTTTCATAGATTTTCCTACATGTATCGTTGAATTTCATTAGCATGAGTTATCTTACTATTTTATAGACCAAAAAAAAGGCCAGTAAACTGACCTTTTGAATGCATCGAAATTGCTTAGTTCAATTTTAAGTCAGCTAAGCGATTTTCTTTAAGAGACGAATAGTATTTGGCCACATTTTGAATGTCTTCATCAGTTAAAGTGGCAGCAAAACCAGCCATAATAGGGTTTTTTCTGGCGCCTGAACGATAGTCAGTTAAAGCTTGTGCCATATAATCTGCATGTTGTCCGGCTAATTTTGGGTAGGTGTTATCGATGCCTGCACCATCCATTCCATGACAAGTTTTACAGACTTGTTCTGCTTTGGCTTTACCTAATTCGGCATCACCAGCAAAAGCAGTTGAACCAAATACCAGTAGGCTTAATAAAAATATATTTTTCATGATGACTTCCTGTTATTTGTTAAAAGAGGAGAAATAGGCTGCTATATCAGCTATGTCTTGATCGGTTAAACTACCTGCTTGTGCTTGCATAGTTGGATGACTTCTGTCACCTGAGCGATAGGCTTTTAATGCCGCAATAATATAAGCTTCGTTTTGACCGCCTATTTTGGGCACATGGTATTTTGGGTAGGTGTTCTGATAAAATGGAATGCCATGACAACCGGTACAAGTATAAGCTATTGTCTTACCATTCTTTACATCGCCAGCAGCGAATGCTTGGAAAGATAAAATCATCAATGCCAGTATCAATATTCTTTTCATTTTAATCCAAATTTAATAAAACGCCCATTATAGTCAGATAGGCTGTTTGACTCAATCGAATTCAAATTAAAACCGAAAAAAAAGGGTTGAAATACAACCCTTTAGTTTAATTATGGTACTGATACAGTTTATTTCATGTTGGCGAAATAAGCTGCAAGGTTTTCAATGTCTGCATCTGTTAAGCCAGCAACCATAGGTGCCATGCTTGGGTCTTTTCTTTCGCCACTTTTGAACGCTTTGATTTGTTTAACCAAATAAGCTTCTTTTTGACCAGCTAAATTAGGCCATATAGGGGCTGCACTGATGCCATTGGCACCATGACAAGCGGCACAAACAACAGCTTTTGCTTTGCCTGCTTCGATATCAGCTGCCATTGCAGGTAAAGAGAATAGGGCGGAAATAAGTATAAGTAGGGTGGTTTTTTTCATCTTAAATATCCAATTTAAATTAACTTGCGTAGGTTATCATTTTAATAATGAATAACAAATGAATTTATTGCATATATTTTTATAATTTTAGATCATTTTGACCTAGGTCAAGATTTTATGACAGAATAAATTACAGAACCCTGACTTCATCTTCCAATTCAATTCCAAATTTGGCTTTGACCGCTCTTTTTGCTAATTTGGTCATGCGAAATAAATCTTGTCCAGATGCGTTTCCATGATTAACCAGAATCAATGCATGCTTGTCATAAAAGCCGGCATCACCTTCTTTGTGGCCCTTGAAACCGCTGTTCTCTAATAACCAAGCGGCACTGGTTTTGAATTCATGCTCATTGGCGGTGTCGTATAACGGAAGGTCTTTGAACCGGCGTTGAATTCTTTTCACTTGCTGTGCATTGATGACAGGATTTTTGAAAAAGCTACCTGCATTGGGCAGGACTGTGGGGTCAGGTAATTTCTCAGCCCTGATTTTAGTTACTTCGTCAGCAATTTGACGGTAAGTTGGTTTTACATTTTTACCGGCAAACCTTTGTTTTAATGGTTCATACTCTATATTGATGGGTCTGTCTGACCTTAGGTCTAGGCCAATTCGGCTGATTATCCATGGTTGGTCATGGTACTTAAAGACACTGTGGCGGTATGAAAACAGACATTCTTCATTACTTAAACGGTGATAAAGACCGGTGTGCCAGTTATACACTTCAACCCACACCAAACTGTCTTTGATTTCTACACCATAGGCGCCAATATTTTGAAAAGGCGCTGCGCCAACCAGTCCAGGAATGGCTGCTAAATTTTCTATGCCACCTAAATTTCTATCTACAGCCCAATCGACCAAGTCGTTCCAGACTGTACCAGCCCATGCAACCACGAGGTTGTCTACGATGGTGATGTGTTTTCTTGGTTTGATGTGTGCGACGAAACGATTGATGTCTTGGGTAAACAGTAAGTTACTGCCACCACCTAAGATCAACATTTCAGTGATTTTGATGTCTTGTGGTAATGCTTCCAGTCCTGCCAGTGAATTAATTTCGACAAATTGATCACAATGACAGTTTACAGATAAGGTATTTAAATTCTTAAGGTTGTAATCGTTGTGTATTTTCACTGTTTATTTGGTCATTGATTTGTTTAATGAGGCTGTTGCCTTTTAGCACGAAGCCAGTATAAATTTGGATTAAATTTGCACCCAACTCTAATTTAGTCAGTGCATCCTTTTTATCTATGATACCACCAACTGCAATAATTGGGAAATTTTCGCCAGCAAAAGATCTTACCAAGCGCAGAGTTTCATTCGATTTGTGCTGTAAAGGTTTGCCACTTAAACCGCCAAGTTGTTGACTGGTTTGTTGATCGCTCTTTAGATCCTTTGGTCTGTCTACAGTGGTGTTGGTGCAAATGATACCATCAAATTTCAAAGCCATAATCTGGTTGACCATAAACGCCAATTGCTCTGGATTTTGATCCGGTGAAATTTTTACTAAAGTGGGCGTATATTTACCCTGTTTTTGTTCACATTCGAGTTGTTTCGCTTTGATTCCGGTCAATAAATCTATCAATGCTTGGTCGTTTTGTAACTCACGCAAATCTGGGGTATTGGGTGATGAAATATTAACCGTGATGTAGTCACATAAAACATGGGCTTTTTCAAAACAATGGACATAATCATCAACCGCGTTTTCATTGGGCGTGACTTTGTTTTTACCAATGTTGATACCCAATATACCTTTGTAGTTTGATTTTTTGACTTGTTTCACCAAATAATCAATGCCTTTGTTATTAAACCCCATGCGATTAATGATGGCTTGGTCAGCTTCTAATCGAAATAATCGTGGTTTGTCATTTCCTGCTTGAGCTTTGGGCGTGATGGTGCCAATCTCTAAAAAACCAAAACCTTGTTTACTTAAACCATGCAAGGCATCACCGTTTTTATCAAAGCCCGCAGCCAGACCAACTGGATTGGGAAAGGTAAGACCCATTAATGTAACTGGGTTTTGAATCTGCTGGGCTTTAGAAAAAATGGATAACGGTGATCCCAGTGCTTTGATGGCCAAATCATGTGCCAGTTCAGCGGGTAGGGCTTGTAAAGTTTTTCGTGCAAAAAATTCAATCATTTCAACCATTTTGATAGTTCTTAAGAAGCTCTGATTTTAAATCATTTTGAATGAATTGATCAGAATATTGTTTTCGCTGTGGTAGATAATTATTGATATTTAAACCCTTTATATTGAATCAACTTAAAAATTGAACAGCCGTAAATTCAAAACAAGCCACGATAAAATTTTACCTTAGCGGTTAAAAAAGAACTTTTCAATGATGGTGTATAAGCAAAATCATGCATTACTTCTGGCATATATTAATTTTGTGTGCATATAATAGCAATGTGTATGTGTAAAGTTGACAACATGGATTTTGATTTTGTTGTTTTGGATTTTAGTATATAAATGGATATTTCCAATGAAAAAGTACACTCACATTTCTCCAGTATTTATTCTTTCATTCCTGTTTTTGGTTCAGCTGACTTTTGCGAAAGATTCTGAATTTTATATTCGTGAAAATATTGAAGATGATAAAGTTGTTTCATCATATGAAGTAAAATATTTGGGTGAAGATTCAGGCGTTTCATTATTTGATTTCACCGGTAGTTTTGATAAAAATGTTGATGGTCAAATTAACATTGAAGCCAGGAAGTCTGTTACAGAAGATCTTTTTTTAAAAATACCTGATCAATACGATTTTGTGGTGATTTTTACAAAGTTTCCAGTTGATTCTGAAGAAGCATCGGCATTCGCAATCAGTTATCAAAATGATGTCCTTGGGATAGGTATTCCATTATTTAATAACAGTTTAACTATGGGAAGCGAGCGGTTACAAGCGACTATAGATATGACTGAATTAAGTAATTGGGAATTGAATCCTGCGAACAGTTTATTTGATTCAACCTTAGATATTTTGATCCATGAAATGATGCACCGATGGGGTATTCGTGTTAACTTTTTGGATCAAAACTTACAATCCAGCGATTTGTTGCGAGGGCGTGACGATAATCATTGGAGTTATTTTGCTCACTCCAGTGCATCAGTTTTGTATGGTGCTGCATGGCAAGAATTATCACCAGGCTTGTTTGAAACAAAGGCTGTTAGTAAATCTCTTAGTCCCTTAGATTTGTACTTGATGGGTATAAAAGAAGCTGACTCAGTTCCTGATTTTTTCTTTATTGATTCTGGTGTACCCGGAGACCGTTTAGACTTACCTTCACCGTTAGGAACACGAGTTAACGGAGAAAGAATTAATGTTTCTATACAAGATATCATCTCAGCTGAAGGCGTTAGAATCCCTTCTTCAAAAGACTCACAGCATCAATTTAATTTTAAATTTGTACTTCTTAAAAGACCAGGTGATGAGTTTGAAGCTGAAGAATTAGGCAAGCTATTGGTTTTACAAAGAGAATTTCAAAAAAGGTTTTTTGTTGAAACAGGTGGCATTGGCGAGATAGTTTACCCAATGATATCACACACTTTGACTACAGGTGATCCGCTTACACTTGAATACAATGTTTTAAGTAACTTCGAGTTTAATTTATATAGCGCTGAAGATTATTTAATTAACATGTTTGATACTGAAGAAAAAAGCTGGGGTGATAAATCTGCTACGCAAGTTAGAGATACTGCCATGTCATTAAAGACTTTAAACGGCTTGAATCAAACTGTTATTGGTGCTGATGCCAGTGAATGGATCAATACTTTAATGGCTAGGAATAATGATGAACTGGCTTGGTTGTTGCTTAGTGATTCCTTAAACTCTAATAACAGGGCGTTAATAATAGACCAACTATTGAGTTCTGTAAACAATGATGGAGGCTGGGGTTTTAATACTGGTTCTGAGTCTTCAGCCTATGATACCGCACTGGTTTTGTATGCGCTGAAAAATGGATTAGGTGATGAGTACAACGCCACTACAAATACATTGATGTATGTATTGAGTCAAGTTAATGATGACGGTGGCATAGGCTTTACTTCTGGTGGTAAAAGTTCATTAATGAGTAGTGCAATGATGCTTTATACATTTTATGATTTGACTCAAAATTCCACATTAGAACAGACAATAATTGATTTCATTATTCAGCAACAGTTGGATGATCATGGATGGGGCAGCTCAGAATCTTCTGTACATGAAACTGCATTGGTGATTGATGCTTTAAGTCAAACTCACAATCAGAGCCATTTACAGGCTGTTAACAATGCTAAATCTAAACTTTCAACCATGCAAAGTGTTGATGGGTCATTTGAAGGTAGCGTTTACTCCACTGCTATAGCTATACAGGTTTTACTGAATGATCAAAAGCCAAACCTCAGCCTTTCTTCTGTTGATTTAGTTTCAAATCAAGCGATTGAAGGTGAGCAAGTGGCTTTTGAATACGAGATCAGCCATCAGGGAGGGTTGCCTATGCTTGGTGCAACTGTAGATTTAGTACTCAATCAAGAGGTTGTGTCATCAGCAATACTTTCATCAATTCAACCTAATGAAACAATCACAGGTAAGTTAATTCTTGATAGCAATGGTTTATCCGGAGAATTAAGATTTGACTTTGTAGTGGATTATTTAAATTCAATTGCAGAGTCTAATGAATTTGACAATGAAATATCATTAGCACTGGAAGTTCAGCCACAGTCACCTCAACCAGAACTGGCATTTGACCAATCATCTGTAATATTCCAGCCTGATTATTATGATTCATTACCTTTTAACTTTACAGCTTCTTTTAATGTAGAAAATTTGTCTACAACTGACTTAACAGATGTAAAAGTCAGTTTAATAAAAGATACAAAAGAATCCAATCAAATTGAATTAGAAAGTTATGTGTCAAATATTAAAGCGGGTCAAGATCGTATGTACAACTTCAACTTTCAATTTGATGAAGCGGATAATGGTTTAGCTTTGGCTTTTTTTATTGATCCTTTGAATGAAATTATTGAGGTGAATGAAGAAAATAATATCCTTCAAGTAAATTTGAAAAAAGTAGAAACCATTGACCTCGTTACCTCAGTGCCTCAAGTGACATTACCTAGCGAATTTGTTCTGGGTCAACAACTACCTGTTACATTTGGGTTTGGCAATTTAGGAACTCAACTAAGTCCAGGTTTTGATGTAAAAGTTATTTATCATGGATCAAACGATTCACAGATATTATATGAAAACCACATATTAGAAATGCGTGGTGGAGAAAATATTGAACGGCAATTTTCTTGGATTCCAAGTGAATTGGGTGACTTTAGTTTAGAGTTTATTGTTGATGAGGGTAATTCAGTTGCTGAAATAAATGAAAACAACAACATTATTACCATTCCAATGACTGTGGTCAGTAATACATCTACTAATCTATTACTTGAAAATGATGGCATAACCATATCACCAGATCCAGGTTTAACAGGACAAACGCTTAATTTAACAATATTGGTAAAAAACACTTCAAGTAGTCCCAGTGGATTATTTGATTTAAACCTGTATCAACAACAAACAGGTGAAGCCAAGGAATTGCTCGAGTCATTAGTTGATATTCAATCTATTCCTGCAGGTAGTGAAAGAGCAATTACGACTCAACTGGATACTTATAATCAATATGGTGATGTCACATTCATTGTTGCAGTTGATCCAGATAATAAAATCATTGAGTTCAATGAAAATGACAATTTGGCATTTAATTCATTTCGAATATACAACAAACCAGATGCCATGGTTTCTACGGGTGGTTTTTCGCTTACACCTTCAGTACCTGTACTAGGTAGTGCTATTAATGTTGAAGTGGTTGCTACAAATCTTGGTGAACAGGATTTGGTTAATTTAGAACTGAAGTTGTTTTCAAAATCCAATGAAGTTTTGATTGAAATTGACAGCATAATAATCCCACTCATAGAAATAGGTCAGACTGAATCTACAAATTTTGACTTTGTTTTTCCTAATGATCCGACTATATCGCAACTGGTTTTAGTGGCAGATGCTGCTAATAGCATTGATGAAATCAATGAAAGTAACAACCAAGCAACATTGACTATTAGCAACCAAAGTCGTGAATTTTATGTCACAGAAACTCACTTTTCTCCTAATGGTGATGGGATTAAGGATGATACTCAAGTGGTTTTCAACCTAGAATTCCCGGATGATTATCAGGTTAAAATATATGATGATTTCAATCAAATCATTCGTGAATTTATTGTATTTAATAACACATCATTTGGAGATTTGATTTGGGATGGAAGAGATCATCAACAAAAGGTTGTTAGGGATGCTGTTTACAGGATTGAAATTAAAGGACTAAATTCATTGCAGGCTAAAAGCTTGTCAGTTGTAGTTGATAACAACAGGACAACTTTATTAGAAGCGATTAAATACGATGAAGGCATTTTTTTTGATCTGGGATGTTCTTTGGACAGCCTTAATACTTACACTGTTTTTAGCCCAGATGGTATGTATATTTATACCCATAATTATACGGATAAGCATGGGGCAGTAAAAACGGGATTGTTCAGAATTAAAACCGATGGAACAAAAATTGAATCATTATTACCTAACGACTTTAATAACAAATACTCATACATCCCCTCAAAAGTTTATCACCTGACTAAGAGTGGAGAAATAATTCTGTATTTGTCTGTAATTGATACTGGAATTTCAGAAATATGGAGATTCAATCCAATAACAAAGGCACTAAATAAACTTGATACACCATTCAGTGATCAGTTTACTATAGAGCTTTCAACAGATCATTTTTCTCTAGTAAAAGTATATCAGAATAGCAATTACCAGTACTATAAAGTACCCCATGACAATGGTTTGGCATTTGAAAATTTACCATTTAGTTCAGATGGTAATGTAGGGTTGCGAATTAAAAAATTAATTCACGGCTGGTCGTGGGGAACACCTGCTTCTAATGATTTATATAATATTTACTATTCCTTGTCCGAAAACACAGCAAGTCCACAATTATTAGCAAGCAATATAGAATTGCAAAATTTTAATAGTTCAGAAGATGGTTCTTACCTCTCAATTTACTCAAAATCGGATTCATTATTTCGATATTTTCAGGTCGGTGAGAACCAGTTATCTACTGTTTTAGATCATACGTTTAATAATCAATTGGTTGATGTATATACCCGGATTCTTCTCAGCAATACTTTATTACAAATTAACGCATTAGAATTTAATATATTCGATAGTTCAGGTCATTTAGTTGTTTCTGAACCTCATCCATTCAATTTGAATTATTTTCAACAACAAGTCATTGCTCAGTTTGGATCATTGGATTCTATGTTGCTTCGTCATGAAGCGGGGTCTATTGAATACTCTTTTAGTGAATTAGAAAATCTAGAAGTAGAGTTTAATGATTTACAGTTGAGTCAAGCTGGAATTAATGAAATTTACCTCAAATTCAGCGCCAATTTGGTCGGTGATTTAGATTTGTCAGCTTACGGTTATTCAAATGAAGAGGTGACTATATTTTCTGATGATACGATTCAACTGAGACTTGACTACAGAAATCTAGAAGATGTTGAGGTCGCAGAATTAGAAAATATTGATGTTAAAAATCCATACTTGTATGAAAGCTTGAGTCCATTTTTTGATATGGGTGGTAGCAGCTATATGAAGATTTTCCAGAATGATGAGTACCTGAATCAGGGTGAGTTTTGGAGTGACTTCAATATCAAAAGTATTTTCCCAGATATAAGCGGATCAGACCATATTAAAAAAGCCAGAATTTTTAGTTATTCTATGCCAATAGAATCATCATGTACGAATTTAGATGGTTGGTTTAATGGTGTTTTTCAATCAAAAGCCAACTTGACAGCGTTTCTTAAGGCAGAAGTGAAATCAAATGTGGTTGAACTATCAGGCAGTGCATTTGATCAATACTTTGATCATTATGTCCTTCAATGGAAAGATATGAGCCAAATAAACAGCACATGGCAGACTATAAAAAGCTCTGATATGTCGGTGGAAAATGATTTCTTGATGTACTGGACTCCAACAGAAGCAGGTAATTATCAGATTCGATTAACTGTTTATGATCAGGCTGGAAATCACCACAGTGATACAGATCAAATTTATATTAATGATGTTAATTTGAATGTGCGAAACCCCAGTATTTATCCAGAATACTTTTCACCTAATGGTGATGGTATTCAAGACGAGTTCTTTATTGAATATGAGGTCTTGCAGACCAGCGATGTAATTTTGGAAATAAAGAACAGTTCCGCAGAAGTAGTCAGAACCATCACAAAAGAATACTTATCAAGCCAGTGGGATACAGTAGTCTGGGACGGTCTTAATGATATGGGACAAAGTTTGCCTGATGATTATTATACTGTTAGCTTTAATAACTATGCATATCAAGTGTTGCTTGATGTAACGCCCCCGGAAGTATTGTATTTTAGAGCTGCAAAATCACAAGAAGGAATGGCATATAACTGGCCATTATACCCTTGGTCTTATGGGTTTCGTACTTATTGGAAGGTTGATGATGCTTTTACCGATTCTAGCCATTTAAGCCAGAACTCTTATACAGCTGTATTTGATGAAGATACTCAAAACTGGCTGCCTGAACCTTCATATTCTTGTAGTGCTATTTTTTACAATGATTTTATTTATGATATAAATTTAGGACAAAAATACCGTTGTCAAACATATGACTTAGCAGGGAACCCATCTAACTATTCTGAGCTTACTGTGCAATTAGACCCCATCTACATTCGTGAATTGGTCAAACCAGAGCGAGCTCCAAACTTATCTGTTTACTATACTGCATTTAAGTGTCCCAAAGACTTTGGATCCTTGAAAGAAGCTGAAGAGTGTGATGATGATTTTGTTATCAATCAAACTGTTCATCCAAGGGTGACTGATTGGGGAATTGAAGGTGATGTATTTCTTACTTTACAGCCGTTTTCAAATCAAGAAATTAATCAAATCAAGATGACAACCTCATATACACCAGTGGATACTGCAGACCCAGATCCTGAACCAATTGTTGCAGAAAGGTATTTGAATTTTGCTGATAAAGATCTGATTTTACAGCAGTTTTCGTTTTCTGAAGATGATTTAGTTCAACTTGATACCGATGCTACTGGTATGTTAAATCGATATGGTTTTAAATATTATTTTTTACAGTTGAAACAAAGTTATTTCCCAGAAACTGATGCAGTGATAAGCACTGTGTTTGAGTTTTTGTATGAAAATGGAGATACCCATGAAGTTGAATTTAAAATATCTTTTAAATTTGGCTCCTTGGAAAAATTTTCTTCTGCTAATGATCTTTTTACTAAAGGGGTTGATAAGTTTTGGGATGACATTAAAGGAATAATCAATAATAACAGTGAGCATCTTAAGTTAAGTTTGGCGCAAATTTTTGATTCAATTGAATTTGATTCTAATAAGCAATATTGGTTGTTTATTAAAACGGCATCTGAAAATATTACCAATCCTGTTGTCATCGAAAAACAATTTAATCAAGAACAAATTCAATATTCACCTATTTTTAGTATTCACCATTTGCCTGATAATTTAGATGTTGGACATGAAATTCAACTGTTTGAAACTCAAGGATTTGGGTGTCAAATTCCCGCAATTACTTATTTGGGGTTACGTGAAAATGATAGTCTAATTGAGATTAAGGTCTCTAATGGATTTATAGCACCTTTTTGCTTAGATAATATACAAATTAAACAATCATTTTATGCTGGCGCACAATGTGATGAATTTGCTTCTATTGATGATTTGATTCGCTTGAATGTGTCGGGTTTGATTGGACAAAATACTGCTAGCCCCGCATCACTGGAAATTTATCGTTTAGTTGAAGGTGTTGAAGACGTGATACTGGTTGAAACAAACTTAACTTTTGAAGTTAATCAAAATGGTATGCGGGTTTATGAAATTTCAGTTGAATTTGATAAATCTGATTTTGCTGCTGGGCAACAGTATCTGTTTTTTAGATTTAAAGACATTGAAGGCAATGAATATGAAGAGTCTGAACTAATATTGATTCAGGATCAAGCCGTCAATAGTTCAATCATTAAGCCCTATAATCATCAGAAATTTTGCGCAACTGATACAGAAGTAGGAGGCATAAAAGTACCCGTGCAACTGGTGTTTGATAACAACGGTAAAAAGAATATCAATGCATCACAATTTATTAACGGTGTACTTCATAAAGACTTATTAAATCTATCAAGTTTGCAGAAACCAACTTTTGATTCAATCAACAGTACTGATATATTAACTGTTGATACAACTGTATTTGAAGCAGAGCTGCCTCTCGACGCGCATTATTACACAGGAGAGTCAAGTATTGTTTTTAATGCCATTAACAGTTCTGGTGTGAGTCAGTGTCAATCAGTTGTTGTTGAGGTTGATTCTTTGGTAGAAGTTATTTTGGATGTACCTCAACTTTTGTATTACTTATCGCCGATTGGTACGGGAGATTTATCGTCTGTAGAATTCGCCAGTGTGGTGGCTCAAGAAACTTTACAGGTAAAAGTTGATGTTTTTAGGCTAGAGCATAATCAGACAAAGACCTTTTTAGGCATCTTGTATGAAGAAAGTCTCAATCCATCAAACCAGGTTGATTTATCTTGGAGTGGTGAACTTTCAGGGCAGTTGCTTCCTGATGGAGAGTATGAATTGGTTATTGAAGTCAAGGATGATTGTGAAATTTTAAGACTTAAAACTATTGATGTTATTATTGATAACATAGCCCCACAGTTGAGTTTTAGCTCTCCAATAGATAATCAATTAGTAGGCTCTATTCTTGAGATATCAGCATTGATTGATGAAATAAACCTTGATGAAAGTCTGCTGGAGTTGTCATACCAAAACAATGGAGTTTGGACACCATTGCCAATTGAAACTTTGGTTCAGTCAATTGCAGGAAATTATGAGTTATTAAGTGTTTGGAACCTCGCGCAACTGTCATCAAACACTTATCCTTTGAGAGTTAAGGCGAAAGATCTTGCCGGTAATGAAAGTGAATTGTTAATTCAGATTGTTCTTGATGAGCCTCTCAATTTAATTTGGGATTATCACTTATCGCATAGATATTTTTCCCCTAATAATGATTTTATAATCGATCAAACTAATATTAATTTGGGTTTAAATTTACAGTCTTTGGTATCAATTCAAGTGCTTGATCAAAATCAAGTGCTTATTAAGCAATTGGCAGATGAACTGCAATTGCCTCAAGGTTCTCATGATTTTATTTGGGATGGGCTTGATAGTATGAATCAAGTTGTTATTGATGGTGAGTATGAAATCAAAACAATATTGAGTGAGGTTGGAAACCCTGTAAATACTGGATTAGTCAGTCTAAATGTTACCGTTGATAACGCCATCCCCATGATTAGTTTTGTTCCAGAATCATCAGTAGTAAAAGGAGAGGGTGATTTATCTATAGTCGTGACGGAACAAAATTTAAATCAACTACAAGCTTGGTTGCAGCCTATAGATCTATTAGAGTCTGAAACTTTGGTCTTAGAATCCAATTCAGTGGGTGAATTGAATTTAGTTTCTTTACCAGATTTAAATGAAGCTAATTATCAAGTTCGTCTATCCATTTCAGATTTAGCGGGTAACCAGTTTACATCATTACATTCATTTGAAGTGGATAACACCCGTCCAATATTATCAATTGCCAATCCATTGAACCTAAGTTATCAAGGTGGTTTCGAAAGTCTGTTAAGTTTTTCGGGTGAGGTATCAGATAAAAATTTGTCTCAGTATGAATTCTCCATCAGTCCTAATATCGAACCATTTCAATGGACGGTCATGTTTTCAGGAATCGACGTTGTTAATAATGAGTTGATTAATGAATGGCCTATTCCGGAAACAGATGGTGATTATGTGGTTAAGGGGGTGGCAGTTGATCATGCTGCCTGGGAAACAGAGACAGTGCTTGAAATAACTGTTGATACAAGTCCTCCAACAGCAGTTGTCGTAAATCCAGAATTGAATTCATTACAAGGTAATGCCATTGATATTACTGGAACTGTTAATGACGAATATTTAGATTATTACAGTATCAGTTATAAAGATAAGAACTGGGATGAGACCCAGTGGGCATTGATTTATTCAGCCATTCAACCGGTATTTAATGATCGATTGTTTTTATGGAATCATGACTTGGAATCTGGTGAGTATGAATTGCGAATTACAGCTGCCGACAAAGTCGGCTTGATAACCACGGTAACAACAGAATTTGTAATAGATTCCGAGCCTCCGTTAGCTCCCTTATTTCTAGAGGCGGAAATAGTTAATCAACAGAATGTAAATTTAAGTTGGGTGGATTCGGAATCAACTGACATTATTGGTTATTGGGTTATGAGAAATAATTTGGCTTTAAATCAAACATTACTCACTCAAACTCACTATCAGGATTTAGCTGTTCCAGAAGGCGTTTTTACCTATTGGGTCTTAGCAGTTGATGGTGTCGGAAACTACAGTGCTCCGAGTAATGCTCAAATTATTCAGGTTGATCTTACAGGACCTGAAGTCTTTATACAGTCACCTACAAATGGACAATTAGTCAGTGGAGTTATTGATCTTAAAGGCACTGCACATAGTGCTGAAGACTTTTACGGTTATCATTTATATTTTCGAGAGCAGGGGGCGCCGTTACCAGGAGTGATGCTGAGTCAATCATCACTACCCATTTTAGGTCAACAAATGGCTGAATTGGATACGCGAACATTGAATCAAGGGACACCTTATTTAGTAAGACTGGAAGCCCGAGATATTTTACAAAATGTATCTTTTGTTGAACACAGTTTCCAAGTCGATAATACAGCGCCTTCAGCTCCAATTAACTTATCTTACCAACTTAATAATGGTAATAATGTAGTGCTTAGTTGGAACGCCAATTCTGAAACTGATCTTGCAGGGTATTTAGTGTATCGTAATGGTGTCATTATATCTGGGAATGGTACGGTGCAATCATCAATCACAACTTCGACAACATTTTTGGATGTTGATGTCGTGGATGGTCTGCACAATTATTTTGTTACTGCTGTTGACTTAGCTAATAACATCAGCGCGGTGAGCAATGAGGTTGATGTTAGTGTTGATATGGGGCCACCCCATGCTTACTTTACTGATCCAGTTAATGGTAAGAAATTTGAAAGTACTCTTTGGGTAGAAGCTTCGTCAGATGACATAGATGTGTTGTCTGTATTGTTTGAATATTCAATCGATGGCATGGTATGGAATACTCTGTCAACTGAACAAAATATTCCTTATAAAGTTGCACTTGATGCTCCGTTACTTGGTTTGAATTATGGTTTTATTGAGCTAAAAGCCACGGCTACGGACACTAACTCTCAAGTAGATCCATCACCAGATTTAATCAGTGTTGAATACACAGATTTAACACCACCAGATTCAATAACTGAATTTACTGGTTTAGTATCAGGTGGTGATATTCAGTTAAGTTGGTTAGCCAATAGTGAATCAGATTTAGCTGGGTATATAGTTTCAAGGAAAAGGACATTCCCAGATCCAGAGTTAGATTTTACTGTTTTAACTGATCCATTAATTACTTCAAATCAATATTTAGATTCAGCCTTAGCTGACGGTTCATACATATACCGCATTTCAGCAGTTGACACTTTTAATAATCAAGGTATGAAAACTGATTCGACAGTATTGAGTGTATATTCTATTGAATTGTTACAACCGTATTCACCACTGCTGTATCCAGCTGATCTTACCGTGGTAGGTTTAAGTGACAATGTTGGAGAGGTTTTGGGTCAGCTTATCAATGAATCTGGCAATCAATCGATGGGGCCAGTAGGTGTCGATAACGAAGGTGTTTTTGAGTTTAACCAGGTGGAATTAATGTCTGGTGACAATCATGTGAATGTATTTCAACAAAACAATGAAGGTCACAGCAGTCGAGTTTCTAATGTATCGGTACAGCTAAGTTCTACACCATTGATTCCAATCAATCCTGTCGCAGAGATGACAGGTTACGAATTGAGTTTCACTTGGGAATCTCCAGATAATAATACCCTAGGGTATTTGCCTTACATTAATCAACAACCAGTGTATCCGGTCTTACAAGTAACTGACAATTTATATCCATATGCCAGTTCATATCCTTACTATTCTAATAGGGCCGTTGATGGCGACTTAGGTACCAGTTGGGTGCCTAGCTACACTGACATTACAAATGGTATTCCTGTTTATATGCAAGTGTTGTTTCAAGGTTCAAAATGGATCAGCAAAGTTGACATTCATTGGTCTCATAATAATGCCATAGACGAAGAAGTTTATAAGCCAAATCGATACATGCTTCAATTTTTATCACCTGTTGGTTGGATTACACAACATGATTATAGTGGTAATGAGAATGCGGATGTCAGTTTTGAAAACGATGTTCCATATTGGACTGAAGGGGTTCGCATATGGATGCCTTTGGAGGCTGGAGTCTATCAAGACATACGTTTAAGTGAAATTGAAATTTGGCAACAACCTTTAGTTAACCAAACTGAATACATGTCAACGCTCCCAGATGGTACTTATGACTTTCAAGTTAGCGCGATTAATCAATATGGCTTTGAGAGTGCTTTAACAGTAGCTCAAAACTCAGAGGTGGGTGATGTTGTATCGCCAGAAACTGTTATCCTGACTGGACAGGTACAAAATGGCAACCAAGTTAAGTTAGATTGGAGCGCAAGTGCATCATCTGATGTGAGTTCATATCGGTTGTATAGAGATGATGGTTTAATTGTTATGACTTCAGATGCGACTACATTAAATTATTTGGACTTGGGCCTTACCAATGGTATATATCATTACTATGTCACTGCCGTTGATTCGGCTGGGAACATATCATTTGCTTCGAATGAGGTTTTGATTGAAGTTCTACAACAACTTCTAGATCCGCCTGTAGGCTTGTCGGTAACTGCTGAAAATTCAGGTTCTGTTTTGAATTTAGTCTGGGATGAAATAACCGATACTGAATTTTCTCATTATGTCATTTATCGTTCATTATCCGCCAACAATGGATTTGAGCTTTTGAGACAACAGTCAACTGTTGGTTATGTTGATGATGGGTTGATTAATGGTATACGTTACTATTATTACATTATAGCTGTAGATCAAATTGGCAATGAAAGTTTGTCATCGGATGTGGTTACAGGTATCCCATTGGATTTGTCACCACCCATTCAACCAGTGATTACTGCTCCAACAGTTAGTGGTGTGCCAATTAACATTAATGATCTGACCATATTAATTTCTGGCCAGGCTACGCCTGGTTCTGAAGTTGACTTGTATCAAAATAATAATTTTGTTGATACAGTCTTTGCTAGCAGTTTATTTACTCAGAACATCATTAATTACAATCGTCATTTTAGTAATGTCAGGTATAACAGTAAAAACAATAATATAGCACTTTCTGATTTTAATATTGGTGAAGTTTTAATTCTAGATCCAGACAGTGAAGTTTTCACCTCCTTAGTTGGTGCCTACCCACATTATTATTTCTGGAATAAACAAGGTGATAAATTGTATGGAATTGATGGGTATTATGAGGAAAGTACGCTTAAATCCTTTAACATTGCTGGCGAAGAAATTGCCACTTTAATCAGTGGTTTTAACATGACTCAGGCTTCAGTTTCTGAAGACGAAAGTCAAATTCTTTATAAAGGAGATGGAATCAACCCTGATACGAGCCAAATTGAAAGTGGGCTTTGGTTGTATAGCACCGACAGTCAAATGCACATGAAGATTGATGTTGGGCTCGATGTTGACTTGCATTATGAAGCAATTGAGTGGCTACCTAATGGTGATGTTGCTTTCATAAATTTATATTATGGATATGGTGGCGAAGGTGAGCTGTTGTTATTGAACTCTGAAAATGGGCAGCTTCAGTTAATTGAGGCGTCAACAGCAGGTTATTCAAATTTATCGATAAATGATGATGGAACTCATTTATTCTATGTAATCACAGTTAATGGTAATCAAGCCATTAAACGATATAGACTTTCTGATGGTAATAGTATCATTTATGCGAAACCTGGAATCGATGTCTCTTCGCCTATAGTCAAGCGAGACCCTAACTTATTATTAGTAAATGTCGAAGGTAATGGAAGAACCTTTATTGATATTATGACTGATGAAGCATTTGGACAATTTGATAATATTCATTCGAGCCAATCACTCACCTGGTTAGATGACAATCGCATTATGTATTTCAATAATGAGGCCATTACTTATATTATCCCACCTGGTCTATTTGACTTTCATGATGTAAATTTAATGCCTGGCTTGAACGAATTTCATGTGATTAGTCGGAAAGCAAATGGACAGGTTTCTCCATCATCAGAATCTATAAAAGTGTTATTGAATGAGGCTGTACTTTCAGACTTAGAGGTTAAGCACAGTTACTTACAAGTGGCTCCAGAGCAAGTCTTTGTAGGTCAATCGACAACGGCTACAGTGCTGGTTAAAAATACAAGTCAAGTTGATGTTGATCAGGCACGGTTGATGATTGAATTAATCGATCCAGAATTAAATACTCAAATAATAGAACCAGCCCCCTTGGATTTCAGTTTGCCAGCAAATGATTTATTGGTTGAAAACTTTAACATTAATAATTTAAATTCCTTAGGCGAATATGTGATTAGAGTCGTGGTCGATTCAAATCAACAAGTCCTAGAAACCAATGAAGATAACAATACAGTCTATAAAACAATTCATGTCATTGATGATCTGATTGCAGATGTTGATGTTGTTTTATCCTCAAACGAAGTGTTACCAGGTGATGATTTGAATGCTCTGTTGAGGATTTACAATCCTGGTTCAATCTTTAGTGGTAGGGTATTGATTCGTATCACTGATGTAGATGGCTTTTCAGTTGGTTTTGAACAATCATATTTGTTAACTGAATTGAATACAGCTCAGATATGGGAGCAATCGATTACTTGGAATAGTGACCAGGTGTTCGCGGGGTCATATCAAATTGAAGTATCACTTTATGATCAAAACCATTTGATGATCGAGCAAAAAAAGGAAAGTTTTGTTGTTAGTGAACTGGCATCTTTTGATTTGTCATTGGCCACCACATCGGCTCAAGTTTTAATGAATCAAACTGTTAATCTTTTAGTAAACATTCAATACCAAATTGGCAATGTAAATCAGTCAGGTACCTTGACTTGGGAAGTGGTTGACGAGAATCAGCAACTAATTTGGAGTTATACTCAGTCAACAAATAATATGTTACCGGGGTTTAACGGGACTTTTGAAAAAGCTTGGACTGCCAATCAAGTAGGGTATTACCAAGCCTCAATTAGATTAGATACACCATTAATCAATGAAATAGCAGTGGTTCCGTTCGAAGTAATCGGATCAACGTCTCAACTTAACCTTTCAGGCCAGATTAATCCTCTTTCAACCGCAATAATCTTGGGTCAGGTATGGAATACAAATTACTCAATACATAACAACGGACAAATTAACGTTTCTGATATTGATGTCACCTTGGCATTGTGGAGCAGTGATCTCAGTCAATTATTATATACAGATAGTCGAGCTATTTCCTTATCTGTAGGCTCTGACATTAATCTGATGTCAGAGTGGGATACAAGTTCGCTAGAGTTAGCTAGCTATGTTTTGGTGTTGACTGCTGATTTGAGTGAATTTGGTGATTCTGCAGAATATTTATTAGATACGCAAACAATTCAGGCCATTGATGTTAATGGTCCAGAGATTACTGTAATCAATCCTGTTGAACAAGGGTATTATAAATCCAGTCTCGAATTAAGAACTGAAATCTTTGATAAAGCTGCTGAAGTTGAGTTTATTGAAGTACGCTTAGATGGTATTTTAGTAGCTAATCTTTCGGGCCAACGGTTTAATAATGTATACCAACATTGGTTGACTGAGTTATCTGAAGGCGCGCATCAATTAGAACTGAATGCGATCGATATTTATGGTAACAGCAACAGTCAATCAGTTAATTTCAATGTAGATAATACACCGCCTAATATTTCTGTATTAGGTGTGATAGATGGTGGGTTGTATAACAGTTCAGTTCAAGCTAACTTGACTTTCACAGATTTGAATCTAAGCAGTAGTCATATTACATTGGATGGATTGCCATTTCAATCTGGTGATTATATTTTGTTGGAAGGTAGTCATATCCTTATGGCTACAGCCATTGACTTGGCTGGTAATTCAGTTTCAAAAAGAGTGTCTTTCAATATTGACTTAACACCACCAATGGTTGTTGTTAACTATCCAATCAATGACAGTGAAACCAATCAAAATAATACGATTGTTAGTGGTCATACTGAGGCTAATGCTTCTTTAACACTGATCAATGGTGCTTATATAAATAACATATCAGCAGATTTCGAAGGCAACTTCAGTTTTATCAATGTTCCATTAATCAGCGGCTTGAACACCATTTCAATCTCCGCCACAGACCTGGCAGGTAATGTCGGTTCAGATACTATGATTGCAGTAAATTTTGTTGACAACATTGATCTCAATGGAATGCTGGAAATAGAGTCACCTCAGCCTCTTGCTCAGAATCTTTCGGTAGATTGGCAAATCACCAATCAAAGTAATTTTACAGTTTCTCAGCTATCCCTTGAAGTGAATTTATACAGAGTTTCAGATAATCAACTAATGACCACTGACACCCAGAATTTAACACTCGATGCACTGGCTACGCTAATGAGTTCATCTTTGTTAGCTACCAATGGGTTAAGTCCAAGTGATTATAGAATTGAATTACGTGTTGAAATTAATGCCCAGTGGCAAATATTAGATGTACTTTTGATGTCGTTACAAGACACAGATGGTCCAGAGGTGATAGTTGTTGAACCTGTCCAAAGTCAGTTAACACAATCATCTGTAGATATATTAGTTCTTGCTTCTGATATTCATAGCCAGGTTACGGAAGTGAGTTATCAATTGAATAACAGTGAAAGTTGGTTGCCATTAAATTGGAATGGCATCGAATATTCGACTCAAATTGAAGTTGGTCATGGTGAACATCAAATCATAATGAGGGCTCTTGATACATTTGGCAATGAAACCATAACAGCAGCAATTCTATTTTCAGTTGATACCAATGGCCCTTTGATTGAAGTGATTGCGCCATCTGATGGTTTAATGACTAATCAAGCAGTTGTTTTTGATTTTAATGTGACAGATGATCATTCATTTACAGTTGATGCACAATCCAATCAGGTGATTATCAATACTGGTGACACAATTGATACTGAAGGTGAGTATCAATTGGTTATCAATGCCTTAGATGAAGTAAACAACCAATCTGTTGTGATAAGAAATTTCATCATTGACACCACTGTACCTATCCTCACAGTAAGTAACCCGTCCATAGACACACAAAATACAACAGGTCTGCTAGATATTATTGGTCAGGCTGAAGAGATGAATTTTATAAATGTTTCGGTAAATGGTATAGAAACAATACTTAAAACTGATTCGTTGGGTCGCTTTATAAAGAGCGGAACTTCTTTGCAGCTAGGTATGAATGTGATTGTAGTTACAGCTACTGATCAGGCAGGTAATGTCAGTCAACCTCAAATTAGAAATGTTGAATATATTCAAGTTGCTTCTGTTACAGGACGAGTCTGGCAAGATGATAATCAGGATTCTAATATAGATATTGAAGAATCAGGATTATCTCAGGTGACTCTGAGATTGACCGGTAATAATAATGCCCAGGAAGTGCATACTGATGAAAATGGGTTCTATGTATTTAATGATTTGAATCCAGGTCAATATTCGATTGAAGTAATTGATACGCTATTGCTTAAAGATTGGATAAATACCACCAACAATACACCTTTATTGCTTGAGGTGATTGTAGATGAAAATTTAGAGGTACATTTTGGATTTTATCAAGCGGATGCTTTGATAGAAAATACCTTGTTAGCTAATAATATTAACGGTAGGCTGTTGCTTTTAGTTGATCCGCCGACTGCACAAGTTGATACTAACCTGTGTGTTGGTGTTGCTGATTTTCATATGCAAAAATTCATAGCCCATAAAATGGGATATGGAGATACAGTTTGGGCTAAGTTATATGATTCACAAGGAGTTTTGTTACAAACAGAGACAGCAAGTCATGAGGAATTTGTCAACAATGGTTTTCAAATAATAGATCAGTATCCGGAAACCAGTGACTTTAATTTAGTTTTATTTCCAGTCATTAATAGTCATTTGAAGGCAGGGGTATTGAGTTCAAGCATGGCTGTGCCGACTGTTTTACCGACAGAATATAGATTGACATTGGGTTTGCAAATTTTAGGTGAATCAATGGAGTGGTCTAGCGAATTGGTGACTAATAATTGTCAAGTTTTTACATCAATTGGCAGTCAACTCGGCGAACTAAGGTTGTCAAAAGTTGGCTTGAATCCACCTCTTGTTTCAGATGACCCCAACAGCTCATCCCAAGTACTTAATTTGAGTTCACAATATGTGATGTTGGAAAATATACTGATTGATGCAGGTTGGTCATATCAAATAACTTCTAATGTAAGTGAATTTGAAACAGAAATGAATAGTGGTCAATATGTTGCTTATTGGTTAATGGCAGAAAACTTAGTTCTCAGTCCCCAAAGTCAAACAAATTTAATGACAGCTGTCAGCAATGGAGCCGGCATTGTGGTGTCTAGTGGGCATGACAATTTAACTGAGGAATTTTACTCCTCTATGGGCATTAATATCATTGGCAACCATTTTTCTGCAGCTGAGTTGGTGATGATTGACAGTCCAATTACTGAAAGCAAAGTTCTTGATGTATTACATGATGAACAGGCGCTTAAAATTAGTTTGGCAGGTGCACAATCGGCGGCAACACTTAGTGGAGCTGGAATTGTTGCTCCTGAAAATCAAGCGCTTGCTTGGTTAGATATTATTAATTCTAACAATGGAATAAATAAGTCAAGTGTGATCTCAGCATTAGATTTGTTACTTCAAGCTGCTGCTGATGTTGGTATGAATCAATATGCAGAATTGATTAAAAATATTCTAAAGTACATTCATCCCTTGGGTTTATCAAATGAATTAGGATATGCAAGAGCGGTACGATTCAATATGAAAAATTATGGTCGGGCGGTTAATGGTTATGTTCAAGTTCTCCTTCCACCTTCATTGAGATTGGTTCAATCACCTGTGCCAATTACATTAAATCAAGATGGCTTTACCTTTGAATATGACTTGTTAGAGAACCAATTTGTTGAGTATGAATTTTGGCTTCAAGTTGATGCATCTCCGGCTACTTTAACATTTGAAGTACATTTAAATAATGAGCCCAATATATTTGAATCAATTGATTTGAGCCTAATTGCTGGTGAAAGGCCGGACTTATCAACGAGCTTAACTAACTGTCAATCAGGTGTGGACCCTGATCAATCACTTAAATATGTGTATCAAATTAGAAATACCGGCAATACAAACATTACAGCAGCAACGGCTTTTACTGACTTTGGTAATGGTTTGCAGAATCCAGTTTGGACATGTGCTGGATATTTGGGTGGTGTATGTGGGGAATCTAATGGTATAGGGAATCTTCAAGGACAAGTTTTAAATTTACCTGTGGGTTCACACATTGATTTTGTATTTGAAACTCAGGTTTTAGATCAACCAACTTTATTGATGCCCTCAGGTTTAGTCATGATGCCAGAGGAAATGGGAGATATCAATCCTGGAAATAACAGTGCAGTCGATGTTGATGAAGTTTATAGATTCATTTTTAAAAACACCTTTGAATGTGTTTCTGCAGGCAATCTATTGACAAAAAATCAAGTGAATTTGACTAAGGAGGAACGTTGAAATGGAAAGCAGTCAATTAAGAAATAAGACATTAAAAGTAATAAAAAATTTACTGATAAAAAATGTGTTTTTGTTGTTAATCTTTTGTATATCAACATTTTTCAATCTGTCTTTAGCAACCGAAATCGAAAACAATTGGTTTAATGGATTATTGCTTGGAAAAGACATGAGTGAAATATCTTCCAGTTATGGCATAAAAAATGATTCAAATTACAAGCTTAACTTTCAGTATGAAAATCCATTGGTTCAATATAAAAAAGCTGAGGATAAGTTTGCGAACGAATTAAATAAATTGTTAAAAATTAATGGTTCACTTGAATCAAAACACCAAATTTATTTAGATACAAAATTTGCACTCCTGGAAAAATCACACCAAAAATTAAGTCAATGGTTGGTAGGTTTAAAGAGCACAAATTTTAAATCTATGACGATACATTCAAAAATTGACTCATTGAACGGACTGGTTGAACAGCGCTGGCAAACTATCAGTAATGCGATGCAAGAACCTGTTGAATCATGGAATAAATTAACCAAATATGGTTTGAAACAATTCTCTCAAAGTTCGTTAAATAAAGCCAATCCCCCAATTGGTCTGCAAAATATTCTTCGCAACAATCAATTGCCATATAGTCAGAGAAAGTTTTCAGCTCCGGAGCTGGTTTTCGATTCTGAAATTATTCCTAGTTATTCAAGTAACTCGGTATTAGCTGGCACCTCTGATGATTTGCAATCGGATGAAATAGTGAATTTAACTTCTGAAATATATGATTTAGCTGCCAGTTTAGATCATGATTACATCAAAATTTATAATTTCGTCAGACAACAAATTACAGAGCAATACTATGCTGGTAGTATGAAAGGGTCTCGTGAAACCTTACTGTCTTATGCTGGTAATGACGTGGATCAGGCTGCATTATTGATGGCATTACTTAGGGCGTCAAATATTCCTGCTCATTTTGTTCAGGGTGTCATTCAACAACCACTAGACCAAGTTGTAAATGGTTTGGGTTTGACAAATGCGAACCATGTACTTGAAGCCTTGAATCGTGCTGGGATAGCACATCAACCAATCATTCAAGGAGGACAAATTGTAGCTGTCCAAAAGCAATATACATGGGTGAGTGCTTATGTGCCGTATGCACATTATAGAGGCAGTGCAAATGACCTTAAAAGTCCTGTTTGGATTCCATTGGCCCCGGCAATTAAGTCCACATCTTTCACCCCCAATAATTTTGATTACTCATTATTGGATATTGATAGTAATCAATTGGTATCTGACTTTTTGACAGGTACATCACTTAGTTCAAACACATCGCCTTTTAATTACTGGAAATCATTGGTAATGCAAGAATTTACCGGTGAATATGATGATTTGTTGGTGTTTGTTGAAAATACAACAGATGAATTACATGTATTACCTGCATCATTACCATTTGAAGTTATTTCCACAACTTATGAAAACGCAACATTGGATCCATTGGATGTGCATCAAATTAAAATAGAATTAAGTCACTCTGGTAATCACATTACAAGTATTCAGCTGGCTTTGCCTGAGGTGGTGGGGAAACGCATTTCCTTGTCATATTTGCCTGCTACTGTTGATGATATGAATCTAATAAACCAAGCCGGCGGAATGTCACAAGTACCTCCTTATTGGGTTGATTTGCGCCCCGTGATAAAAATAGATGGCCGTCAAATTGAATCTAATAGTCAAATCATACCGATGGCAGCATCACATGATATAAATATTACATTGGATTCGCCTTCTGGTTCTGTGAATTTAGAACGTAAGTTATTGTCGGGAACTTATATGAGTTTTGTTGTTGGAACTCAAGATGATGATTTCCAAACCAGTCCTGAAGATGTCAACTTAATCGACAATGAAACCAAACCAATTCGTTTGATTCACAACTTAGGAGTAAACTACAATAAAAAATGGAATCAATCTGAAAAAGAACTGGCATCAGCCATGAATCATGTGATTATTCGACCCTTGCCGTCACTGGTATTATTGACTCCAGAATATAAAGTATCTCATTTTGAGGGTTTGCCAGTGTCTATGGAGTTTGCTGGTGTAAGTCTTGATGCTATCAGCAGAACTGTTGATGTGATTAGTCGTTCTACTGATGGTCTACAAAGCCCATGGATGAGGATTTCAGCCTTGCAAGGGTCTTGGTTGGAGTCATCAGTATTTAGTTCACAGTGGGCAGTAGATGCCGTATCAGCTGACAAAGGACTGAATTTAGTTTCGGTTGCAGGTGAAAGTATTATTCAACTTACACCAGATAACGTGAATGACCTGATACCTGCCATGAGTCACCCAGATTATGTAAAGGAACACCTTGAATTTTGGGTTAACTCAGGGCATCACGCCATGGTTCCTCAAAATACTTTCCAGCGACAAAGCTGGCATGGTTCTGTGTGGGTCATATGGCATCCAGAAACTGGAAATTCGGGGTATTTTATAGCTGGTGGTTATGCTGGAGGACAAACCACTGAATCACCTGAAGATTGGGGTTTTAGTGAACTGTCTCTAATGCTCTCTGATCCCTATTCAGAAGGAATTAATGACAATCCCATGAGTGGGAGAAACATTAGGAAGTTAATTGATTCTGATAACCAATATGGGGTAGTTAATCAAGAATTGTTATTACCTAGTGAAGTTTTAGTTACAGATTACAGCAACCGACCCGTTCCGAATGCTAAAGTTTTATTTGTTGTAACCGATGGTTATGCAGGTTTGGAGGGTGAAGACGGATTTTTGGAAGGAACTATTAAAACAATTGAAGTTTTTACAGATTTAAAAGGAGTCGCAGTGGCATCTGTTAAGCTGAATTCGAAAGTAGGCTCAGGACCACAAGTACTTTTGAATCCTAGCGATAAAAACCTGACACAATTGGGCTTGGTTATCCTACAAGCCTATGTAATCAGTGACTTAGGGGCCATTTCATTGTCGGAACCATTCCGACATTATTCATATGCTGCTGAACCCGCACAGATTGCAGTCAATGATTGCAATTGGTTTAATGGTGTTTGCAATGAGTTTTCTAGTCAGCAAGACATGCAATCAGGCAATGTATATGTGGTTGTAACCGATGAATTTAATAACCCAATATCCAATGTACCCATCAGTATTGAAGCATTGGACCCAGTGCCTCCAACTGGATCCAACAAAGCAGGTAATAGCAAACCTAGTTTGAATGCCTTAAATAGTAAGGGGCCAATGTTGCTGTCATCAGGAAACATCCAGACTATGAAAAGTGGGTCGTTAATTGCAAACAACTCCATAGGCTCGTTTACTGAAGTAAGCGATAAATCCCAATACAAAATTGAAGAATCTAATCTGCCTTCAAACAGTGAAATTTTGGGCAGATGTGATGAATATACACCCGCCAAAATAGCTGTTAATAGTTGTGCAAACTTTGGGACCATTGATGTCCCAGATTGTGCGGAAAGTAGTGGCTCCATAGATTCTGGAATGAGTTGGTCGATGATCAGTTTATACAACGGTCATGGTAAACCAGCCACTAAATTTCCGGTCAAAATCAGTGTTTCTGGTTTAGATGACGTATTGATCGATCGTTACAATGGATTTCATAATGGTTTAGGTCAATATTTGAGTGAAGGTGTTTTTTATGCGGGTGATAATTACAATGGCCCTAATGGGAAATTATTTGCAGGAAAAATAAATGACCAGATATCAAGCATAACTCAACCCATCTATGTTTCATATGCCAGTGATAACACGCCAGGTGGTTGTGTTTTGGTACAAAAAAAGCTTAATAAGGTCGACACAATCAGCTCAGAATTGTTATTTGGTGGTGCCAATTTAGAGGTGGATGATTTTACCAGTCAATGGCCAGAAAAATGGTTGGTTGATTATACCTTAGGCGATGTTGCCGAAAATAACAGTAACAGCATCACTGCTGAAGGTGTCATTTTTGAAGGGGTGGGCACTTATCCTGACAGGTCGATTAGTGATATTAACTTTATTGCAGAAAGTGCGACCGTCTCAGTTAATATTGTTGGCAGAGAACCCAGTGAATTTACCTTGAATGATGAATCAAGAACGACTCGAAATAGTCGTTTCTTCGTAACCATTAATCCATTTGAATACTATCCAGAAAGTTTTGTTGCCAATTTTTATGAAAATGAAGTTTTAATATATACATATAGAATCAAATATCCAACAGAAAGCATTATTACTGCAGTATTGCCACCTGGAACTTTAATAGATCCTAGCAAATCTTATAGCATTGAGTTTGTGTTGAATGAAGGGACTGCCAATGAAATTAAGTATGATAGACAAGCCATCGAGGGAATTAACAGGTCAATAATCCGCGCAGTGAACTGTGATAACAACAGCACATTATTTGGTAACTGCGGTGGTCGAATTATTAATAACAGTTTTAAAGCTCCGGTTCGTATATCGACTACATTGGATTTTGCCAACGAATCGATTTGTAAGTATGAGGGTTTTAGACTCGATTTGGTGACTGCTTCCGAAGTGACTATAGAGGCGTTTAAACATGACAAAAACGGCGTTCCTTCAGATCAATCAACTTTCATTGTCAGTGATCAATTGCTTCCTGCCGGTGAAAATCACATCCTAGCTCAAGCTGAGACATTTGGTACAGACAATTATACCTTGAAAATAACAGCCATCGCTGAAGACAATGGTGATCAGGATGAAGTCTTTGGAAAAATGATTTCCACTTATGATTCCAGTAATTCTTTGCCCATAGGACATGCCATAGTTAAAGGAGTGGACTTGGCAGATGGTTCAATGGTCTATTCAAAAAAGGACATTTCATTAAATTCACCTGGTGTTGATTTGGAATTTGTGCGAACTTACAGCTCACAAGGAAGACATGAGTTAGGCCCCTTGGGTAATGGTTGGGTGTATAATTTTATGTCACGAGTCATTATTGGAAATTGTGGTATTGTGATGGTAACCGGTGCTGATGGCGGTTCTGCACGATTTCGCATTGATGGTGACCAATTCACCCCATTAAAGGGTTTCCATTCATCGTTGGTACAAAATGAGGATGGCAGTTTTGATTTTTATCCCAAAGGTGGAAATCGCTATCATTATGTGAATATGCAGAACCGAGTCTGGTGGATGAAATATATTGAAGATCCCAATGGTAATCGTTTAACTGTTGAACTGTTACCACGCAACAATGCGCCTATCATTCGATCCGTCACTGATGCAGTAGGTCGTAGGTTGCTGTTTGATTATGATGTTTTTGATTTTGGTGATGATAATAATGAAGTGTTGGTTAGAGTTTCTGGCCCTGAAGGCATTGAATTAAATTTTGAGTATGACACAATCGGGAACCTCATCAGTGCCAAGCGCGAGGGTCATGGTAAAGGTGGGACGACTGATGAGGTGTTTACTTATGCTGGTGACTTGTCAGGACCATCCAAGTCTTTGCTTGAATCTGTAACTGATTTGTCCACTGGTGCTACTCGTGTTTGGGGCTACCAAAACAATAGTTTAGAAATTCCACCACTGATTGCAACCGTGCCTAACATTAATTCAATTGAAGTCATCAGTTTGACAGAGTCAGATGCAGGTTTAATAAGCTTCGATTATATATCAGAACCGGGATATAACTCAGCTGCATCAGTCAGCCAGAATGGTCAAGTAACTGATTATCAATTAAACTTTTATGGTGCTGCAGATCAAATAACTTCTCAAGCTGGTGTGCGCTATTTTGTTTGGGATACTGATGTAGACGTGTTGTTAGAGAGTGAAACTGATGAAAACAACAGGATACGCAGTTTTGAATACGATGAGTTTGGTAATGTCATTGAGGAACGCTTGGGTTCTTTGGTTAGTATTTACACCTACCATACACCCGACACTTTTGACCCTCCTTATATTAAAGATCGGATTAAAAAACACAGCAATTGGCGAGGAATTGAATCATTATATTCCTATGACACAAAAGGTAATAAAGTAATTGAAGCCAAAGGTAATGTCATCCAAGAATTCAGTTATAACAGCCAAGGGTTATTAACTCAAATGACAGATGGACGTGGACTGGTAACAATCAGTACCTATGATGATTTTGGTTATCTAACATCAGTTAGAAATCCAGAGTCTGAAATGATGAAAATGCAGTGGAATTCACGTGGTCAAAAAATCAATGAAACGGATGCCAATGATAATTATACTAAGTATTTTTATGATAATTCTGATCGAGTTGTTATGAAAATGTTGAATGATTATTATTGGACCTATACTTATGAAAATGGAGGAAGGTTAAGAACAGAAAATGACAATAATCAATTTCCGACCATATACTCATATGATACCCAGGGCCGTTTGTTAGAAACCACCAATGCGAAAGGCGATACATTTACCTATGAATATGATTTAAACGGAAACAAAATATCAGAAAACGATTTTGGTGGTCACATCACAACATACGAATATGATGATGCCAATCGTTTGATATTAAAGACTGAATTGGAGGGTAAAGTAACCAACTTTACATATGATGGTGTGGGTAATGTCTTAAGTGAAACAATTGGTGATAGGGTCACTGAATATGGTTATGATCCAGATCGATACTTTCAAACCAGCATAACTCGCAAGAGCCTTACAGTTGATGCAGTCATCACTCGCACTGTTGATGGTAATGGTAATGTTTTGACTGAAACTGATCCGATGCTAAACACCACAACATACACTTATGATGCATTTGATAGGAAACTGACAATGAATGGTCCACTGGGCTCTGGTCAGGTATTTAGTTATGATGGTAATGGTAATGTTTTGATGGATGAGGTTTTAAACACCACAGGAAATCAATTAACTATCCATGCTTATGATCAGGCAAATCGATTGCGTCAAACTACACTGCCAATGGGTGGGGTTTCAAGCTACAGTTACGATGGTAATGGCAACATAAAAACCGAATCAAAACCCAATGGATATACTGCCAGTTTTACCTACAACGAGCTAAATCTTCCTACAAGAAAAATGATTAATAGTTATAGCTGGCATTTGCAGTACGATGAAGTCGGTAATTTAAAGCAAGAATCAGGACCATTTAGTAATGGTCAAATCACTGACATAACTAACATTGTTGACTATACTTACGATGAACTTAATCGCCAACTCACAAAGACTGATGCTGTGGGACCGGTAAACTCCCAAAGCTATGATGCCGATTCTAACGTATTAACCCAAACCGATGGGAATGGTTACTTTGTCACTTATGAGTACAATGCCCTACATCAGCTCACGAAAGAGATTAAGCCTTTGGGTAGGGGGCATGCATACACATATAACGTATTTGATGACATGTTAACTGATACTGGGCCTAGTGCGGAAGGTTTGGAGATCAGAACCATTACTCATTTGTATGATGATTTTGGACGGCGGTATGACAGTTCTGGACCAGATGATTACCACATGATTTATGCCTATGATTTGAATGGAAATTTAACCAGTCAAACAGATTCAAGAGGGATAGAAACCACATTTGATTTCAATGAACTGAATCAGGCGGAATCTCAAACAATCCAGGATAGTGTTGCTCCATTTACCATGATCATGACATATGACACACTGGGTAATCAATTGACCCAAACTGATTATCGTGGCATTCTCAGCGAGTTTGCCTATGACCAAGAAAATCGTCAGCTTACTTTTACCAAAGCTGGCCATTTACAATCTACAACAACCTATAACCAAGCAGGTCTGCCTGTTATCATCAAGGATGCCAATGGCAATAACACAGTGCATGAATATAACAGCCAGTACCACAAAACCCGAACCCTGCTGCCAGAAAATCAGATTATTGCGTTTGAAACCAATGGGAATGGTAATATTACATTTCAAAATAATCCAGGATTCAATGACATCACCCGTACTTATGATGCAAGAGCTCGACTTAAATCTGAAACCAATGGTGTAGGGGAGATGAGTCAGTACGAATATGATTTAAATAATAATCGCACCGCCTTGATAAAGCCGGCGGGTCAGCGTTGGGAATATGATTTTGATGCCGCCAACCGTTTAATCACAGTACGCAACGTACCTGAAGAAATTGAAACCAGTTATGGCTACGATACGGCTGATAACCTCAAAACCATCACCGATGCTGAGCAGAAAGTCACCACATTTTCTTACGACAACCGCAATCGCAAGAAAACCAAAACCTACCCGGATGATGGCGCTATCATAGATTATGACTATGATGCCAATAGCAACCTCAAAACCATCACTTACCCCAATGGTGTGATCATTAATAATTTCTATGATGACCTCAACCGCGCCTATCAACAAACCTACACTGGCACTTATGGCGATGCGTCGGTATTAATGACACTCGATGGTAATGGTAATGTCGAACATGTTGCAGAAAATATTGGTGCAAGCAGCTATACTTATTCCATGCAGTATGATGACCTTAATCGCATGGAATCTAAAACCGACCGTTACGGTAATACGTTCTTCTATACCTATGATGCCAACGGCAACCGCAAGCTATTTCGCGATCATGATAACAAAGTCACCGATTATGACTATGATAAATTGAACCGTTTAATACGATTGACCCAAGCTGGCTTGGGTGCCTTTGAGTGGTCGTACAATGCAGCAGGCTTGCCCAAAAGCATTGACTATCCCAATGGCTCACAAGCCAATTATGATTACGATGATGCCAACCGCATCGCATTGATTAATAATAAACAATCAGGCGTGACCGTCACCAGCCACGCTTATGAGTATGATTTGAATGGCAACAGAGATAAGCTGATTGAGAGTAATATTGATGCCTCACAAATCACCACATATGAATATGATGATGCGGATAGATTGACCAAAGTTTTCTACCCAACCAAGGTGGCCAGTTATACCTTGGATAAAGTAGGAAATCGTGAATTAGAATTGATCGACTCAGGTGGTGTTTTGAATACCA
>Ga0209344_10000513_pt1 | contig 66234 bp, 52 predicted proteins | sample Cruoilmetagenom6_FD_187293 | JGI IMG/M metagenome (GOLD analysis project Ga0209344, IMG submission 187293) | Oil polluted marine microbial communities from Coal Oil Point, Santa Barbara, California, USA - Santa Barbara Oil Seep Sample 6 (SPAdes)... | ecosystem: Environmental > Aquatic > Marine... | reverse complement strand
CCAAATAAGATATTTTTTTACCATTACATTATCAACTTTTGTATTACTAAGTTCGGTTACGTTTGCTCAAACCGATCTAGGTGAAGCATATACCTCTAAAACTGAAAAAATATCTTATTTGGTGGCGACACCCGATAATTATCAGAAAGAAGGAACTACTGTCTATCCTGTCTTGTTATTTTTACATGGTGGAGATCGATCGAATACAAAACATCATCCGAAGAAATATGCTAAAAAGGCAGGAATCGATTTTCCTTTTATAACTATTGCTCCTCACTGCACAGCCGGTTGTAACTGGACCAATATTAATTTTGACAAATTACTTGATGAAGTCGCGACAAATTACAAATTAGATAAGGATAGAATTTATGTTACCGGATATAGCATGGGAGGATATGGTAGCTGGAGTGCCATTACCAACTTTCCTGAATTATTCGCCGCAGCGGCTCCGATCTGTGGAGGGGGAAATGAAGGGTCAGTCTGTAAAGCCAAGGGTTTAGCCATAAAAGCCTTTCACGGAGATAAAGACAGGGTAATTCCACATTCTGCATCTGTGAAATTGGTCAAGGCGCTAAAAAAATGTAAAGCCAATGCGGAGTTGGTTACTCTTGAGGGAGGTAACCACGGCATCTGGCCAGAATTATTTCAGGATCCAAAATTTTATGACTGGTTCTTAAAACAGAAACGTTAGCCTCGGAACTCAGATTGCAAGGACAACTTAGGCTTATGATATTTTTCTTTTAGCTCCTCCATATTGAAAAATCTATTTTTATTAGGGACAGTTGCGTCAAATAATTTTATTTCCAAACTTTTGGCCACATCATAACCTATTTCTACAGCCTCCTCTTTATTATTATAATTATAAATATTAAAATGCTTGTTTCTATTATGCCAGATATTAATTTCAAAAATATCTCTACCATTTTTAAAAACAGAAACGTACTCTAATGCGGGAAGGGCTCTCCATTTACCTACTTTAATTGGTCCTACAGAGTATTGATTTTTATATTTCTTATATTTTAAATTAAAAAATTTAGTGTTCTTACTAGAAAAAACAAAACCAAAGAAAAAACAATAAATGAATAATTCAATTAACGATGCAGGTCGTTTAGTAAGTCCGTTTTCTATGCTAGACTTAAAAGTATAAAAAAGTAACAAATAAAAAAAATAGAAAGTGTATAGAACACAGCCGCAATAATCATTTGCCAAATAGGTCTCTCACCTTCAGAAATAATGACATCTTCTTTTGCCATAGATAACAAATATAAAAAAACGCCGAACATTTCTGTTCGGCGTTTTACTTATTTATGCTTGACCTGCCGGTCCGAAATTCATCGGAATCGGTGGCTGTTCATAATCTTTAATTTCACCATGAGCTTTTTCAAATCTACTTACATTTTCGGCCAATGCTTTTGTCAAACGTTTAGCATGTTGTGGAGTTAATATAATTCTAGACTTTACTTTTGCCTTTGGAGTACCCGGCATTACATTTACAAAATCTACAACAAACTCAGAAACTGAATGATTTATAATTGCAAGATTCGCATAGGTCCCTTCAGCAACCTTCTCATCAAGTTCAATGTTTAGTTGAGCTTCTTGTTTTTTATCTTTTTCTGCCATGATATATTAATTAGCTTCTATTTCTTCTTTAGAGCCTACAATTAAATGATCGTAATCACGCATACCTGTACCAGCTGGAATTCTCTTACCAACAATTACATTTTCTTTCAAGCCTTCTAAATAATCAATCTTACCGCTTACCGCTGCTTGATTTAATACTTTAGTTGTCTCTTGGAAAGATGCCGCTGAGATAAACGATTTAGTCTGTAAGGAAGCTCTGGTAATACCTTGCAAGATTGGTTCAGCCGTAGCCGGAACCGCATCTCTAGCTTCAATTAATGCTTTATCACCTCTACGTAAGATAGAATTTTCATCTCTCAATACACGAGCTGAAATCATTTGACCTGCTTTAATATTCTCAGAATCACCTTCATTTTCAACAATTTTCATTCCGTAAATAGCATCATTTATTTGAATAAAATCATTTGTATGAATCAGTTGACTCTCTAAGAAAATAGTATCGCCAGAATCAACAATTTTCACTTTACGCATCATTTGACGCACAACAACCTCAAAATGCTTATCATTAATTTTCACACCTTGTAAACGATAAACTTCTTGAATTTCATTTACTAAGTATTGTTGAACTGCAGACGGGCCTTTAATATTCAAAATATCAGTAGGAGTAATAGCTCCATCAGATAAAGGCATACCGGCTTTGATAAAATCATTTTCTTGAACCAATATTTGGTTCGAAAGTTTTACCAAATACTTTTTGATATCACCTAACTTAGATTCAACTATAATTTCACGATTTCCACGTTTAATCTTACCAAAAGAAACAACACCATCAATTTCTGAAACTACTGCTGGGTTAGAAGGATCACGAGCCTCGAATAACTCTGTTACACGTGGTAAACCTCCGGTAATATCACCAGCTTTACCAGATTTACGAGGTATTTTAACTAAAATTTTACCTGCTTCAATCTTTTCACCTTCTTCTACTATTAAGTGTGCACCAACAGGTAAACTATAAGAACGTAAAGCTTCTCCTTTCTTATTCTCAATAATTAAAGTTGGAACAACTTTTTTAGCTTTAGATTCAGAGATTACTTTCTCTTGAAAACCTGTTTGTTCATCTATTTCAACCTGATAAGTAATACCTTGTTCAATATTCTCAAAAGCAACTTTACCTTCAAATTCAGAAACAATTACACCATTGTATGGATCCCATTTACAAACAGTATCACCCGCTTTAACAGTTCCTTTATTCTTTACAGAAATATATGAACCATAAGGGATATTATTTGTACTCAGTACAATTTTTGTCTTTTTATCAATTATCTTAATTTCTGAAGTTCTTGAAATTACAATATCTGCCTTATTCCCTTCATTATCTAAGCCTTCAACTGTTCTTAAATCTTCAATTTCAACAGCTCCTCCAAACTTGGCAGTTAATGAATTTTCTTCAGAAATGTTACCAGCAATACCACCAACATGGAAGGTACGCAATGTTAATTGAGTACCTGGTTCACCAATTGACTGTGCCGCAATTACACCAACAGCTTCGCCTTTTTGAACCATTTTTCTGGTAGAAAGACTATGTCCATAACATTTCGCACAGATACCTCTCTCAGATTCACATGTTAATGCTGAACGCACTTCAACAGTTTCCAACGGAGATTCATCTATCTTTTTAACTTTATCTTCTGTAATTTCCTCTCCTGCATTAATTAAAACTTCTTGAGTTAGCGGGTCAACCACATCATCTAATGTAACACGCCCAATTATTCTTTCACCAAGAGTTTCAACAATTTCTTCGTTCTTCTTTAATGGAGCAACTTCCAGACCTCTTAAGGTACCACAATTCTCCTCATTAATAATAACGTCTTGAGAAACATCAACCAAACGACGTGTAAGGTAACCAGCATCTGCTGTTTTTAAAGCCGTATCTGCAAGACCTTTACGTGCTCCATGTGTTGATATAAAGTATTCAAGAATTGATAATCCTTCTTTAAAGTTAGAAAGAATTGGATTTTCAATAATTTCACCACCACCTGCAGTAGATTTTTTAGGCTTCGCCATTAATCCACGCATACCTGTTAACTGACGGATTTGCTCTTTAGAACCCCTCGCACCAGAATCAAGCATCATATACACTGAGTTGAAACCTTGTTGATCTTCGCGTAATCGTTTCATAGATAATTCGGTCAACTTATTATTAGTTGATCCCCAAATATCAATAACCTGATTGTAACGTTCTTTATTAGTTAACATACCCATATTATAACTAGACATAATAGTATCAACTTGTTTATTAGCTGATGCGATCATGTTTGTTTTTTCTTCAGGGATTATGATATCACCTAAACTAAATGATAAACCACCTCTAAAAGCAAATGTATAACCCATTCCTTTTATGGCATCTAAGAATTTACCTGTTGTAGGAACGTCTGTTGCTTTTAAAATATCTCCAATAATATCTCTTAACGATTTTTTGGTCAATACTTCATTAATATAACCTGCAGCTTGAGGTACTACTTCATTAAACAAAACTCTACCAACAGTGGTTTCGATTATCTGTAAAGTTAACTCACCTTCTTCATTAAAGTCTAATGTTCTTACTTTAATACCAGCATTTAAATCAACTTTCTTTTCATTGAAAGCAATCGTTACTTCTTCAGGAGAATAGAATGTACTACCTTCTCCATTAACTTTATAAGCTTTAGTTGATTTACGCTCCTTTGTCATATAATATAAACCAAGAACCATATCCTGAGAAGGAACTGTAATTGGAGATCCGTTTGCCGGATTTAGAATACTATGTGATGCCAACATTAATAATTGGGCTTCAAGAATTGCTTCTGGTCCTAATGGTAAATGCACAGCCATTTGATCACCGTCAAAATCGGCATTAAATGCAGTACACACCAATGGATGTAATTGAATTGCTTTACCTTCAATTAATTTAGGCTGAAACGCTTGAATACCTAAACGGTGAAGCGTTGGAGCACGATTCAATAGTACCGGATGTCCTTTTAAAACATTCTCTAAAATATCCCAAACTACCGGCTCTCTTTTATCTATAATTTTCTTGGCGGATTTTACAGTTTTTACTATTCCTCTTTCTATTAATTTTCTAATAACAAAAGGTTTATATAATTCTGCTGCCATATCTTTTGGCAATCCACATTCAAATAATCTTAATTCTGGTCCAACAACAATAACCGAACGCGCAGAATAATCAACACGCTTACCTAGTAGGTTTTGACGGAAACGACCTTGCTTACCTTTTAATGAATCTGACAAAGACTTTAATGGTCTGTTAGATTCAGTTTTTACAGCAGATGATTTACGTGTATTATCAAACAAAGAATCTACTGATTCTTGTAACATACGTTTTTCATTACGTAAAATAACTTCAGGAGCTTTAATCTCCATCAATCGTTTTAAACGATTATTACGAATAATCACACGACGATATAAATCATTTAAATCTGAAGTTGCAAAACGGCCACCATCTAATGGTACTAATGGACGCAATTCTGGTGGAGTCACCGGAACTACCTTCATGATCATCCACTCTGGCTTATTTTCTCTATTTTTATTTGCATCACGAAAAGCTTCAACAACGTTTAAACGTTTCAATGCCTCCATTTTACGTTGTTTAGAAGTCTCAGTATTTGCTTTATGTCTTAATTCAAATGATAAACTATCCAAATCAATACGAGCAAGTAAATCGATTAAACACTCGGCACCCATTTTAGCAATAAACTTATTTGGATCTGAATCATCTAAATATTGATTTTCTACCGGGAATGATTCCAGAATATCTAAATACTCTTCTTCCGTTAAAAAATCCATTTTTTGCAACGGTTCACCTTCTGCATTTTTTGCTTCAGCTGGTTGAATTACTACATAACGCTCGTAGTAAATGATCATATCTAATTTCTTAGATGGTAAACCTAAAAGGTAACCCATCTTATTTGGTAATGATCTAAAATACCAAATATGAGCTACAGGAACTACTAAATTTATGTGACCAACTCTATCTCTTCGAACTTTCTTTTCAGTTACTTCTACTCCACATCGGTCGCAAATAATTCCTTTATATCTGATTCTCTTGTACTTACCACAAGCACATTCGAAATCTTTTATAGGCCCAAAAATACGCTCACAAAACAAACCATCTCTTTCTGGTTTGTGCGTACGGTAATTGATGGTTTCTGGTTTCAAAACTTCACCTTTAGATTTCTCTAAAATTGATTCTGGAGAAGCTAAACCAATTGAAATTTTATTGAATTTTTTTACAGTGTATTTTTCTCTTTGTTTTGCCATAATATTTCTGCAATCGAATTAAAATGTAAAAATGATATTGTAAAACCAACAGAAAATATCTGTTGGTTTTGTATTAATTATTCTTCTAATCTAACGTCTAAGCCAAGTCCTTTTAACTCGTGCATTAATACATTAAATGATTCCGGTAATCCTGGTTCCGGCATTGGTTCGCCCTTAACGATTGATTCGTATGTTTTAGCTCTACCCAATACATCATCGGATTTTACAGTTAAGATCTCTCTCAACGTTGCAGAAGCACCATAGGCCTCAAGAGCCCAAACTTCCATCTCACCAAAACGTTGACCACCGAATTGCGCTTTACCACCTAACGGTTGTTGTGTAATTAATGAATAAGGTCCGATAGAACGCGCATGCATCTTATCTTCAATCATATGACCTAACTTAATCATATAAATAACACCTACAGTTGCCGGTTGATCAAAACGTTCACCTGTACCTCCATCATAAAGATATGTGTGACCAAACTCCGGTACACCAGCTTTATTAGTCAATTCCGTAATTTCGTCTATAGAAGCACCATCAAAAATTGGCGTAGCATATTTTTGTTCTAAATTTTGACCTGCCCATCCAAGAACAGTTTCATAAATCTGACCAATATTCATACGTGATGGTACACCTAATGGATTCAATACAATATCAACAGGAGTTCCGTCTTCTAAGAAAGGCATATCTTCTGCTCTAACAATACGAGCAACAATACCCTTATTACCATGACGACCTGCCATTTTATCACCAACTTTTAGTTTACGCTTTTTAGCTACATAAACCTTGGCTAATTTTACAATACCAGCCGGCAATTCGTCACCTACTGTAATTGTAAATTTCTCACGTCGTAAAGAACCCTGTAAATCACTTACTTTAATTTTGTAATTGTGAACCAATTCACTAATTAAGCGATTAATAGATTTATCAGTAGTCCAAATTCCTTTTGTAAGGTGTTCAAAGTCGCTCACAGCATTTAACATTTTCAATGTGTATTTCTTACCTTTAGGTAGAATTTCTTCTCCTAAATCATTCAATACACCTTGAGCAGTTTTACCATTTACCAATGTAAATAACTTATCGATCAAACGATCTCTAAGTTTATCAAACTTCACTGTGAAATCAGCTTCTAATCTAGCCAATTCTTCTTTATCGTGACTTCTTTTTGCCTTATCCTTAATTGTACGCTGGAACAATTTCTTATCTATAACTACTCCTCTTAAAGATGGTGAAGCCTTTAATGATGCATCTTTAACATCACCAGCATTATCACCAAAAATAGCACGCAATAATTTTTCTTCAGGAGTAGGATCTGATTCACCCTTTGGAGTAATTTTTCCAATAAGAATATCTCCGGGTTTCACTTCTGCGCCGATACGAATCATTCCATTCTCATCAAGATCTTTAGTCGCTTCTTCAGAAACATTTGGAATATCTGCAGTTAATTCTTCAGCTCCCAACTTAGTATCTCTAACATCTAATGAATATTCATCAATATGAATAGAAGTAAATACATCTTCTCTTACAACTCTTTCAGAAATTACAATTGCATCTTCAAAGTTATAACCTTTCCAAGGCATAAAAGCTACCTTCATGTTTCTGCCTAAAGCTAATTCTCCTTTTTCAGTTGCATAACCTTCGCATAAAACCTGGCCTTTTTTTACTTTATCTCCTTTTTGAACAATAGGATGTAAATTAATTGATGTGCCCTGATTTGTTTTTCTAAACTTAATCAAGTTATAGGTTTTACTATCTTCATCAAAACTTACTAAAGTTTGATCCTTTGTACGATTATATTTAATTGTAATATTATCAGAATCAACATATTCTACAACACCATCACCTTCAGCATTTATCAATATCCTTGAATCTGTTGCCACTCTACGTTCTAGACCAGTTCCAACAATTGGAGACTCGGGTCTCATTAATGGAACAGCCTGACGCATCATATTAGATCCCATTAAAGCTCTATTCGCATCATCGTGTTCTAAGAAAGGAATTAACGAGGCCGATATTGAAGATATTTGATTTGGAGATACATCCATATAATCAACTTCTTCAGGTGTTACTAAAGGAAAATCGCCTTCTTCACGAGCAACCACTTTATCTAAAGTAATCTTACCTGAGTTATCTAAATCTAAATTAGATTGGGCAATTTTTTTACCTTCCTCTTCTTCAGCACTTAAATAAATAGGTTCTTTACTTACATCAACTTTACCATTTACAGATTGACGGTATGGAGTTTCAATAAATCCTAAATTATTAACTTTCGCATAAACTGCCAATGAAGATATCAAACCAATATTTGGACCTTCAGGCGTTTCAATTGGGCATAAACGTCCATAATGTGTATAGTGGACATCACGAACTTCAAAACCTGCTCTTTCTCTCGATAAACCTCCAGGCCCTAATGCAGACAATCTACGCTTATGCGTGATTTCTGCTAATGGATTCGTTTGATCCATAAATTGAGACAGCTGATTTGTACCAAAAAATGAATTAATTACTGAAGATAATGTCTTAGCATTTATTAAATCAATTGGCGTAAATACCTCATTATCACGAACATTCATACGTTCACGAATAGTTCGAGCCATACGTGAAAGACCAACTCCAAACTGACTAGCTAGTTGTTCTCCAACAGTTCTAACACGACGATTTGATAAGTGATCTATATCATCAACCTCTGCCTTAGAATTAACTAATTTAATTAAGTTTTTGATGATAGTAATAATATCTTCTTTTGTTAAAACTCTTTGATCTATATCAACATTTAGCTCTAACTTTTTATTCATTCTATAACGACCAACTTCTCCCAGGTTGTAACGTTGTTCTGAAAAGAATAATTTATTTATAATTCCTTTTGCAGTTTCATAATCTGGTGGTTCAGCATTACGAAGTTGACGATAAATATGTTCTACAGCCTCTTTTTCTGAATTTGTAGGATCTTTTTGCAAAGTATTATGAATGATTGCATAATCACCCATATTATTATCTTCTTTGTGCAAAAGAATTGTTTTTGTACCCGCATCAATTATTTCATCGATATGCTCTTTTTCAAGAATAGTATCTCTATCTAAAACAATTTCATTACGTTCAATGGAAACTACTTCACCAGTATCTTCATCAACAAAATCTTCATGCCAAGTTTTTAAAACTCTGGCAGCCAATTTACGGCCAAGTATTTTCTTTAGTCCACTTTTTGAAACTTTAATTTCGTCAGCAAGATCAAATATTTCAAGAATATCTTTATCTCTTTCGAAACCAATAGCTCTAAATAATGTTGTAACAGGTAATTTTTTCTTTCTATCAATATAAGCATACATTACTTGATTGATATCTGTTGCAAATTCTATCCAAGATCCTTTAAAAGGAATAACCCTAGCAGAATATAGTTTTGTTCCATTTGCATGGAATGACTGACCAAAGAAAACTCCTGGCGAACGATGTAATTGTGAAACAACTACTCTTTCTGCGCCATTAATTACAAAAGTACCGCTATGTGTCATATATGGTATAGTACCTAAATAGACATCTTGTACAATTGTTTCAAAGTCTTCGTGTTCTGGGTCAGTACAGTATAATTTTAAACGTGCCTTTAATGGGACACTATATGTTAAACCTCTTTCAATACATTCTTGTATTGAATATCTTGGTGGGTCAACGAAATAATCAATAAATTCTAAAATAAATTGATTACGTGTATCTGTAATTGGGAAATTATCCGAGAAAGTTTTAAATAAACCTTCAGTACCTCTTTCGTCAGCTTTTGTTTCTAACTGGAAAAAATCTTGAAAAGATTTTACTTGAATATCCAAAAAATCAGGATAATCAGTTACCAATTTAGCTGATGTGAAGTTTACTCTTTCTGTACTAGTTATTGTCGACAATGGAGAAAATTTTTAATTAAAAAAACCTATTAATTTAATAAGAACGAATATATACACAAAATGGTTTAGGTCATTTGGGTATACTCCAAAGACCTAAACCTTAGATGTTTAGCCCCGTTTCGAAAAATTCGAATTAGGGATTAAGCTTACTTAAGTTCAACCTCAGCGCCAGCTTCTTCTAAAGAAGTTTTAAGACCTTCGGCCTCGTCTTTAGAAACGCCTTCTTTGATAGCGCTCGGTGCTTCATCAACCAATCCTTTAGCATCTTTAAGACCTAAACCTGTTAATTCTTTTACCAATTTCACTACAGCTAATTTAGAACCTCCAGCTGCTTTTAAGATAACATCAAATTCTGTTTTCTCTTCTACTGCGTCTGCTCCACCACCAGCTGCCGGACCTGCTACTGCTACAGCAGCTGCTGCAGGTTCGATACCGTGCTCTTCTTTAAGATAATCGGCTAATTCGGTTACTTCTTTTACAGTAAGGCTTACCAAATTATCGCCTATTTTTTTAATATCTGCCATTTTTTTTGTTTTAAAAAATTTATTATTTAGTTTATTTGTGTGTGCTTATTTTTCTGATAATGTTGTAAGAATTCCTGAAATCGTACTACCTCCAGACTTCAATGCTGAAATAACATTTTTAGCCGGTGATTGTAAAATTGTAATAATCTCACCTATCAATTCTTCTTTAGACTTAATATCTACTAAAGCATCTAATTGGTCATCACCAACATAAACTGACTCTTCAATATAAGCTCCTTTAAGAACTGGTTTCTCAGATTTTTTACGAAATTCTTTAATAACTTTAGCAGGAGCATTACCTATTTCAGAAATCATTATAGAGGTATTTCCCTTTAATATCTCTGGTAATTCTCCAAAGTCTTTATCAGATTTTTCCATCGCTTTAAAAAGCAATGTGTTTTTAACAACAGCCAATTTTACGTTAGCTTTGAAACAAGCTCTACGTAAATTTGATGTATTTAATGCATCTAATCCTGAAATATCAGCAAGATATATAGTGCTACTATCAGCTAATTGGCTTGTTAAATCATCGATTATTAGTGATTTTTCTTCTCTAGTCATAATTGAATACTTTTAACTCGCTTAAATATTTACTGATTTAGCATCTATTTCTATACTAGGACTCATCGTACTAGACATATAAATACTTTTAACATATGTACCTTTAGCAGTATTAGGTTTTAATCTTACAATAGTTTGTAACAATTCTTGTGCATTACCTTCTATCTTATCAGCATCAAAAGAAGCTTTTCCAATAGCGGCATGAATAATACCTGTTTTATCTACTTTAAAATCAATTTTACCACCTTTTACATCTTTAACAGCTTTCGCAACATCCATAGTTACTGTACCAGTTTTTGGGTTAGGCATTAAACCTCTTGGTCCTAAAACTCGACCTAAAGGACCTAACTTACCCATAATACTAGGCATGGTTACTATAACGTCAACATCTGTCCAACCTCCTTTAATTTTTTGAAGGTATTCATCTAAACCTACATAATCTGCTCCAGCTTCTTTTGCTTCGGCTTCTTTGTCAGGTGTAACCAATGCCAAAACTTTCACATCTTTACCAGTTCCATTAGGTAATGTTACAACACCTCGAACCATTTGCTCAGCTTTCCTAGGATCAACTCCTAATCTTACAGCCAGATCAATAGATGCATCAAATTTTACATTTGTTACTTCTTTTACTAAAGCAGATGCTTCACCAACAGTATATGCTTTTGTAGCATCTACTTTAGCTTTAGCTTCTTTTTGCTTTTTAGTTATTTTTGCCATCTTCTATAAAATTATAAGTTTAAGCAGGGGCGTTCCCTTTTACTTTTATTCCCATTGAACGTGCAGTACCGGCCATCATTTTCATCGCTGATTCAACAGTAAATGCATTTAAATCTACCATCTTATCTTCAGCAATTACTTTAAGCTGATCCCAAGTTACAGTAGCAACTTTAACACGATTAGGTTCACCAGAACCTTTCTTTATTTTAGCTGCTTCTAAAATTTGAACAGCAGCTGGTGGAGTTTTAATTACAAAATCAAATGATTTGTCTTTATAAACTGTTATTGCTACTGGTAAAACTTTACCAGGTTTATCCTGAGTTCTAGCATTAAATTGCTTACAGAACTCCATGATATTTACTCCGGCAGCACCTAAAGCAGGTCCAACAGGTGGTGAAGGGTTTGCCGCACTACCACGAACTTGTAATTTTACAACCTTACTAACTTCTTTTGCCATTTTTTAAACTTAAATTTAGATAGTACAAATATGGAAGCATCTGTATTACCTTAATATATGTAACATTTATGAAATTTTTTCTACTTGCATATAACTCAATTCTAATGGTGTTTTTCTGCCAAAAATCTTAACCATTACCTCAAGCTTACGCTTCTCTTCGTTTATCTTTTCTATCGTACCATCAAATCCGTTAAACGGACCGTCAATAACTTTTACTGTTTCTCCTATTACATAAGGAATTGCAACATTTTCATTCTGCACTGCCAGTTCATCAACTTTACCTAGCATTCTGTTTACTTCTGATTTACGCAATGGTACAGGGTCACCGCCTTTTGTTTCACCCAAAAAACCAATAACACCAGTTACAGATTTTATAACGTGCGGTAATTCTCCACTCAAATTAGCCTCCACCATTATATATCCAGGAAAATAAACGCGCTCTTTGTTTATCTTCTTACCGTTACGGATTTGTATAACTTTTTCTGTAGGTACTAAAACTTGATCAACATAATCAGATAAACCTAAACGAGCAACTTCATTCTCAATATAAGTCTTCACCTTATTTTCTTGACCTCCAATAGCTCTCACCACATACCATTTCTTCACAGAATCAGTCATATTCATTTTTTTATTTAAATAAGTTAAAATATTGTTCTAAGCCCATTTGAAAAACTTTATCAACTAAAAATACTGCGAGCGCGAATAATACTGAAAAAATTGCTACAACTACTGTTGATTTTTGTGCCTCAGGCATTGAAATCCAAGTAACTTTTGTGTTTAGTTCTTGAAACGAATCCTTAATATAATTAACTATACCCATTTTATTTCATTTTTGCACGGGCGGAGAGACTTCCCTCGACTTCGCTCGGGATAAACTTCTCGTCTCGTGTTTTCTAATTTGCACGGGTGGAGAGACTCGAACTCCCGACACCCGGTTTTGGAGACCGGTGCTCTACCAACTGAGCTACACCCGTATAGAATACAAGGCGCTTCTCTTTTCAAAGAAGCACCTATCCTATAATATATCTAACTAATATTAGGTGTGTTCTATAAAATTTCAGTTACCTGACCAGCACCTACTGTTCTACCGCCTTCACGGATTGCAAAACGTAAACCTACATTCATTGCAATTGGTTGGTGTAAATCAACAGTAATAGTTATGTTATCACCTGGCATAACCATTTCAACACCACTAGGTAAATTAATAGTACCTGTTACGTCGGTAGTTCTTACATAGAACTGTGGACGATAGTTGTTATGGAATGGCGTGTGACGACCACCTTCTTCTTTTTTAAGAATATAAACCTCCGCTTTGAATTTATCATGTGGAGTTACAGAACCTGGCTTACAGATTACCATTCCTCTTTTAATATCAGTTTTTTCAATACCTCTTAATAAGATACCTACATTATCACCAGCCTCACCTCTATCTAGAATTTTACGGAACATTTCAACTCCAGTAATAGTAGAAGTTAATTTTTCAGCTCCCATACCAATAATATCAACACTGTCACCTGTATTAGCAACACCTGTTTCAATACGACCGGTTGCTACAGTACCACGACCAGTAATTGAGAAAACATCTTCAATTGGCATTAAGAAAGGCTTATCAACATCACGCTTAGGTAATTCGATCCAAGTATCAACAGCTTCCATTAATTCCATAATAGAATCAACCCACTTTTGCTCACCATTTAATCCACCTAAAGCAGAACCAGCGATTACAGGACCATTATCACCATCATACTCATAGAAAGAAAGTAATTCTCTAACTTCCATTTCTACTAATTCTAGTAATTCTTCATCATCAACCATGTCTACTTTATTCATAAAAACAACTATACGAGGAATACCAACCTGGCGCCCTAATAAGATGTGTTCACGAGTTTGTGGCATTGGACCATCGGTGGCAGCTACAACTAAAATAGCACCGTCCATTTGAGCAGCACCAGTTACCATGTTCTTCACATAATCCGCGTGACCAGGACAGTCAACATGCGCATAGTGACGATTAGCTGTTGAATATTCAACATGAGATGTATTAATAGTAATACCTCTTTCTTTTTCTTCAGGAGCGTTATCGATAGAATCGAAGCTTCTCTTTTCAGATAATCCTGCATTTGCTAATACGGTAGTAATAGCAGCGGTTAAAGTTGTTTTACCGTGGTCAACGTGTCCAATAGTACCAATATTAAGGTGTGGTTTGGAACGATCAAAAGTTTCTTTTGCCATGATTATTTAATTTTAAATCTTAGTTATATATATATTTAGTATTCATTTTGTGTTTGAGCCAATGACGGGATTTGAACCCGTGACCTCTTCCTTACCAAGGAAACGCTCTACCCCTGAGCTACACCGGCTAAAAAAAGAGCGAGAGACCGGGTTCGAACCGGCGACATTCAGCTTGGAAGGCTGACGCTCTACCAACTGAGCTACTCTCGCAATATTTTTTATAATCCATTCATTTTAAATTGTTGTGGGATTATCTAACGAAACATTCCTTTCTCAGAGGATTACATTGCATCGTTAAATGATCCCATCAAGCCTTTCTTTTTACTTAGGATTAGCTCATTATTATTCGCTGATCCTAAGTAAAAAGAAAGTCTTGAGCAAACTTTTTTTAGAACTTGTAGAAAGTAAACTTTCTTAAAAGTTTGAAAAAAAAGTTTGTGGGGAGAGCAGGATTCGAACCTGCGAAGTCGAAAGACAACGGAGTTACAGTCCGTCCCAGTTGGCCGCTTTGGTATCTCCCCAACACTAATTTTATTCAAAGAACTGAGCCGATGGAGGGACTTCCTTCGGCTACGCTCAGGATAAACTTCTAGTCCCAATAAAATTAAAACTTCTTTAAAATAAGTCTTAAATCCTTTACGCTTTTCAATATTTTTGAGCCGATGGAGGGACTCGAACCCACGACCTGCTGATTACAAATCAGCTGCTCTAGCCAGCTGAGCTACATCGGCTTTTTTCGTATATTTTTTGCACAAAAAAACAAACCGCTTTTTCTAACGGTTTGCAAATGTATAAAGTTTTATGTTTTCTACAAAACTTTTTATCTTTATTTTTAATTAAAATTCACTAATAATGTGCACGTTGTTTTTCCTTCTTTTTATTTAATTGCCTTCTTAATGATTCAGCCGCTAGATCTATAGACTCTTCAAAAGATTTACATTGCTTTTTTACAATTAATTCGTCACCCGCAATATTCAATTTTACGTCAGCCATTTTATTTTCTTTTTCACTTGTTTTTTGAACTTTCAAAAAAACTTCGGCATCAATAATTTTGTCATAAAACCTTTCAAGATTATTTATTTTACCGTCTATAAAATTAATCAAACCCTGATCTACATTAAAATTTACTGATTGAACACGTACTTTCATAGGCATTTAGTTTTTAGAGCTCCTTGGATGAGCTCGGTTATACACTTTTTTTAATTCATTCAAGCTGCTATTTATATAAACTTGGGTAGAGGCTAAACTTGAATGGCCCAATAATTCTTTAACAGAATTTAAATCTGCTCCTTCGTTTAACAAGTGAGTAGCGAAAGAATGCCGAATAACATGTGGGCTTTTTTTCACCTTCGAGGAGACCGCACTAAAATAACTATTTATTATTCGATAAACAAGTGTTCCATATATTTTCTTTCCTTTTTCAGTTATAAATAAATTACTAACGCTTGCTGCAATTTTACTTCTCTCTATTAAATATATTTTGAAAGTTTGTTGTACTGTTTTTAATAATGGGATAAATCGTTCTTTATTTCTTTTACCTAACACTTTTATCGTTTGCTTTTCAAAATCAACATCAGATAAAGTTAAATTAATTAATTCTGAGCGACGCATTCCCGTTGAATAAAATAGCTCAACAATTAATCTATTACGCAATGATTTAAAATCCGTTTCAGTGCTTAAACTTTCAATCACTTCCTTCAATTCATCTTGAGAAAAAGGAACCTGAACCCGCTTCCCTACTTTTAATGCTTTATGTTTGATTAAAGGATCTTCATTTATTTGCTTAGACTTGAGTAAAAATTTGTAAAAAGCTTTTAGAGAACTTATTTTTCTGTTGACTGTTCTATTTGAAATATTGTTATCAACTAAATAAACGATCCATGACCTAATTTGAGAATAATTTACGTCAATTAAATTATCATCACTATAATTGGTCATACAAAAAAACCGAAAACTTTTAATATCATCTTCATATGCTTTAATAGTATGAATTGAATATTTTTTCTCCAATGAAATATATTCTAAAAAGGAATTTATAGGCATAAAAAAACCGTTAGAAATACAAAGTTACTAATTGTCTTCATATAATCTAACGGTTCTATTTTTTATATTGAAATAAGTTTTTACTTATTCTTCACTGGCTTTCAAACCCTGAACGTATTGTGCTTTTTGTACTTGCTTACGCTTGCTTACAGAAGGTTTTGTAAAGTGCTTACGCTCACGCAACTGCTTCATAGTTTTGGTTCTATCGAATTTTCTTTTAAAACGTTTTAACGCTCTATCAATATTCTCACCATCTTTTACTGGTATGATTAACATTGTATTGCACCTCCTTCCATAAATTCTATTTTGTTTTGGGCTGCAAAGATACGAAGTTATTTAACAGGAGCAATATCAATCATGTTTTATTTCCCATTTTCATGGAAAATCAAAGATTCGACGAAGTCTATAAAATTTTAAAAATGTAATTTCGTTCATATGAAACGAATCTTTAAATATATTATAGCGACTATTCTATTAATTACAGTCTCCAGTATTATTTTCTTCTTTTGGGCTTCCGCTCCTAATTTTTCCGATAAGGATTATGCAAATCTTATAGTAAACAACTTTGAAAAAAAAATAGATACAGATTCAATTTATAGTATTGTGACCTATAATATTGGTTATTTAAGTGGAATGACCAATAATAAAGCTATAGCAAAGCCTAAAGAATTATATGCTGATAATCTTAAAAAAGTAAATTATGAGTTTGATTTGCTTAATGCCGATATTATTGCCTTTCAAGAAATAGACTATAATTCGGAAAGGTCATTCAACATAAATCAACAAGATGAAATTGCTAAGCTCGGTTATAATTTTATTGCTCAAGCAGTAAATTGGGATGAGACTTATGTACCTTTCCCTTATTGGCCACCATCAATGCATTTTGGCGAAATGCTTTCAGGTCAATCAATACTTAGCAAATACCCTTTAAAAAATCATAAACGAATCGTTTTAGAACGTGTCGCGAATAGTCCTTTTTATCGGGATGCTCTTTATTTAGAACGTTTAGCTCAGGTAGTAACTATTACAATAGAGAATAAAGATATAGTCATTATTAATGTTCATTTAGAAGCTTTTGACAAAATTACCAGAGTCAAGCAGTTTGATTTTGTGTTAGATTTATTTGATGAATATGCTAATGAATATCCTACTTTTTTACTTGGCGATTTTAACAGTGAAGCTAGAAATAGTGAGGCAATTATTCAAGAATTATTTAACATACCCGAAATTGGCAATGCTGCTTTCGATATCGAAAACCCTGTAAACACGTTTGATACCAATAAACCATTTAAACGAATAGACTATATTTTTTATACCAAAAATTCTATTGAATATATTGAGGGTAACGTATTAAGTAAATTTGAACAAGCCTCTGATCATTTACCTGTGGAAATGCGATTTAAATTGAGGTAAATAACTACGCTGCTTTTTGTTGATAAAAAATAATCCAATAAAAAAAGTCCGGAATTTTCCGGACTTTTTTTATAAGGCATTTCTTAGCCCGACATGCTTATTTTGGGTCTAAAATATCGTCAATTCTTTCAACAGCATCTTGTAAATGATATCTACTCATTCTATCACTTGTAATACCAATAGAACCTCTAATATCTCTTTTAAGCGATTGCAATTCTGCCCTAGCAACTGAACGAATATCAGACTGGCTAATATTTACTCTTGTTGGTTTAAAATAAGGGCTTCTAAAGTTTGGTAAATTTTGTTTTTCGGTAGTCATCAAATAGTTGAGTCTATCTATATGTGCTCTTTGCAAATTTCTACGATACGTATCAATTCTTCTACCTGTTCTTAATTCACTCCAAACACCTCTCCGTAAATCAGACATCATACTTATTAACGAATACGCATCTCTTCCGTTAAGGGTTTCATTTTCAATAATACGCGCCATTCTGCCAAAGTTCAAAATATTATTCAAGGTTCTTACTTGCAATCCTCTTATACGATCAATAGTACCTGTATATTCCGTTTTGCCAATGATATTCTTATCGAGCATCCACGTTGGTGTTTTAAACAATTCACTATTAATAAATTGCATCGCTTTACGCTGTTTGTCTTTTGCAACATGTGTATACACAGCACCATCCTGATCGGCGGTTTTATAATACTCATATACACCACCAATATTATTAGAAACATGACCCATGTAACGGTTGAACTGGCCTAATACTTGACCGTGCATAGTTTTTAGATCTGCATATGTTTCACCATCTTTGGTTGTCCATTTTTCTAAATTTGGAACGATACGTTTTAGGTTTGCAATACCATAAGTACTTGCCTTGATAGCATCATCACCTAGATCTTCAGTTTGTGAACTAGGGTCAACTACACTAATAACCTGTTGATGTCCAAATCTGTACATTGGATCATCGGCGTGATCTAAAATCCATTTATCCAACGTTTTCTTTTCATCTTTAGGAGTTTTCCCATCTAAAATTGGACGATACCCCCAACGGATAGCATGTTTATCATACACACCAATGTTTGGCATTAAGGCAACACCATCATCACCTGGTTGTGCTACATAATTGAAACGAGCGTAATCCATAATAGATGGCGCAGTACCATATTTTTGTGTAAATGTTGCTGAGCGTAGAGAGTCAACTGGATAAGCAACACTACTACCCATATTATGAGGTAAGCCGATAGTATGACCTACTTCATGTGCAGATACGAAACGTATCAAGCGACCCATAACCTCATCTTTAAATTCGGTAGTTTGTGCATCAGGATTAATGGCAGCCGTTTGTATAAAGAACCAATTACGCAATAAGCTCATTACATTATGATACCAGTTGATATCTGACTCTAAAATTTCTCCAGAACGAGGGTCGCTTACATGAGGTCCATTGGCATTTGGTATTGGCGAAGCTAAATAACGAACTACAGAATAACGTACATCTTCAGGACTCCAATCTGGATCTTCTTCTTTTGTTGGAGGATTCTTTGCTATGATAGCATTTTTGAAACCTGCTGCCTCAAAAGCAATTTGCCAATCTTCAATACCTTGTTTGATATAAGGTCTCCATTGAGCAGGAGTCGCTCTATCTACATAATACACAATTTGTTTTTTAGGCTCTACTAATTCACCTCTTTTAAACTTTTCAATATCTTCATCTTTTACCTCTAATCTCCATCTATCAAGAAAAGTGACTGTTTTACTTTTTTGCGCATCTAATCCATAATCTACTTGTCCACGAGCAAACCAACCAACACGCTCATCAAACATCCTGCGTTTCATTGGTTCTTTAGGAAGTAAGATCATAGAATTGCTTAATTCTATAGAAATTGTTCCTGTACTTGTATTTGATGGTGGCGCCCCGGCATTATATGTTTTTACATGACGCGCTTCAATATTTAATGGATAACTTTTAATTTTTTCGATATATGATTTACTATCATCTAATCGAGATATCTTATATTGTTTTCTTCTTCGATCCGGAAAACCTAAAGCCTTTACATCTTTTGTAAATAATTCGGATGCATCAATAACCGTTGCAGTAGAATCTTTGCTAAATGCTTTAATAGGAAAAGAATATAATACCGGCTCAAAATTTGAATTGACCACAGCTTCATGAACCGGTAAAGAATCAGCAGCAACTATTTGATGAGAAACTACACGAAGTAATATTTTTTTGCCATTTTTTTGCCAACGTAATACTTGGGTATTTTGTTTACCTCCGCCAAATCCAATACCAGTGGCTGTTTTTGAAATTCTTGTAACCATTAACATTTCCCGCTCAAGTAATGAATCTGGAATTTCATAATAATATTTATCATCTAAAGAGTGAACTTTAAAAAGACCCTCATCGGTTTTTGCCTTTTTAGTAATTACCTTATCATATGGAAGTATTTCTCCTTTTTTAGGTTTAGGTTTTGCGGCTGGAGTCGTAGTTTTGCCTTTCTTTTTTTTCTTAGATTTTTTCTGTGCTTGCATGTCGGTGGAGAAACCAAAGATGAGAAACACAACCAATAGATTAGTGAGTAATTGTTTTAACATAATGTATAATTTATTTGTTGTTAGTTGAAACTTTTAGATAAAAGTTTCAGTGCTCGAAATTATAAAAACATGTAGTGCTAACCTCTTAATGAAATGTTAAAGAAAATAATTTATATTACCCTTTTTAAAAAAATAACGGGATCACAAATTGAAACATTAATATAAGCAAAGCAACAGCAATCAGATTTAACACGATACCCGCTCTGGCCATTTGGTGTACCTTAATATAGCCACTGGCAAAAACAATGGCATTAGGTGGAGTTGCCATTGGCAGCATAAAAGCACAACTACTGGCAATTGTTACCGGTATTAATAAGTATAATAATGGAATTTCTAAGCCAATTGCAATACCGGCAACCACAGGTGCTAAAACAGCAACTAATGCAACATTGCTCATTAATTCTGTCATGAATAACATTAAAATTATCAGTAATGAAGCTGTAAAAAATATACTAATATTACTTGTAGCAATGGCATTTGCAACAACATCTACAATACCGCTTACAGACATTCCTTTAGCTAAGGCTAAACCACCACCAAAAAGAATAAGTATTCCCCAAGCAAGTTTTTCTGTATCCTTCCATTTAATAATATAATCTCCCTTTCTTATATTAAACGGAATTGCAAATAATGATATTGCGGCAATCATACTTATAACAGTATCAGATAATGCTAATCCTGGAATAAGCTTATTAATAAGTGTTCTGAAAATCCATAAAAAAACAGTGACACCAAAAATTATAAGTACTCTTTTTTCCTTTGCAGAAATTTCACCAAGTTTTTCTAATTCAGAACTAATAACATTTTTGGAAGCGCTAAACTGAATATTTTTATTTGGGAACATCCATTTTATCAATACAAAGTAGATAATCGTTATCATGATTATTGAAAAGGGAAGTCCCAAAGTCATCCATTTCAAAAATGAAATTTCAATATTATATTCATTTTCCAGGAGTCCGATCAATACAGAATTTGGAGGTGTTCCGATCACTGTAGCTATTCCTCCTGCATTGGCCGAGAAAGCAATACCCAACATTACACTCAGTGCAAAATTTTGATCATCTTTTGTAAAGCCATCTTCATCATCAATCAGTAATCTTATAACCGACATTGCAATTGGCAGCATAACAACCGTACTTGCCGTATTGCTAATCCACATACTCATCAAACCCGTAGCTATCATAAAACCTAATACAACTTTATTTGGTGTAGTACCCGTCAAGCGGATGATATTAAGTGCTATTCTTTTATGCAGGTTTACTTTTTCAAGTGCAAGGGCCAGTACAAACCCCCCAAAAAATAAAAATATAATCGGACTCCCATAGTTCGCACCAACATCGGCAATTGGCATTATTTTTAGTAAAGGAAAAAGAATAAGTGGTAATAATGCCGTTACGGCTATGGAAACAGTTTCTGTTATCCACCAGATAACCATCCAGAGCGCCACAGCAATAACTGCATCTGCTTTTTGAGAAACTAACTCAAAAGGTAAGTTAGTTGTAATAAAAAATAAAAGAGGGCCTAATATTAAGCCAATTAATTTCGTTTTATTCATAGCTAGTCCGACTGATAGTTGATTTGTTGATAATACCTTGCCGAAAATACAAATTTTTATGAGATGTCCAGTTGAAGTGGAGATAAAAGAAAAAGCCAGCAAAATAGCTGGCTTTTTCTTTTTGAATAAGGCTGTAATTTACACACAACCATCATTATAAATCTTGAACAAAATTAATTTAAGAAGATTAATTCAAGGTGTTTAAATAATTTTTACAAATAAACCTTCATCTGTTTTATTTACTGAAGCTAGTTTGTTTTTTGTCAGCCCTTTAATTGTTTTGTCCCACTTCTTATTGCTTAAACCCGATTTCGCCTTAAGCGTATTTAAATCTATTGGAGAAGTTGTTTTTAACAAATTAAGAACTACTTTTTCCTCATCCGTTAAGGCAATAGCTTTCTTTTCTGGTCGCATTTGCGGAAAAAATAGTACTTCTTGTATTGATTCATTATTGGTCATAAACATAGTAAGACGGTCAATACCGATACCGATACCTGAAGTTGGCGGCATACCATATTCGAGTGCTCTTAAAAAATCCTGATCTATAAACATCGCCTCATCATCACCTTTTTCAGATAATTTTAATTGATCTTCAAACCGTTCTCGTTGATCAACAGGGTCATTCAACTCAGAATAAGCATTTGCTAATTCACTACCATTTACCATTAATTCAAAACGTTCTGTCAATCCTTCCTTTGAGCGATGTTTTTTAGTTAACGGACTCATTTCAACAGGATAATCTATTATAAACGTTGGTTGTATATAATTTGATTCACATTTTTCACCAAAAATCTCATCGATCATTTTACCAATACCCATAGTTTCATCAACTTCAAGTCCTAATTTTTTTGCAGCATCTCTAACTTCATCTTCACTTTTTAGATATAGATCAAAACCTGTATGCTCTTTAATTGCATCTAAAATACCTATACGTTTATATGGTGCTTTATAATCAATAAGATTATCTCCAAACTGAGCTGCTGTTGTTCCATGCAATTCTAAAGCAATTTTTTCTAATAGTTTTTCAGTAGTATCCATCATCCAATGATAATCCTTATAAGCTGCATACATTTCCATAATGGTAAACTCAGGATTATGTGTCCTGTCCATCCCTTCATTTCTAAAATCTTTGGCAAATTCATACACTCCATCAAAACCACCAACAATCAATCTTTTTAGATATAATTCATTGGCAATTCTTAAGTATAATGGCATATTCAAAGCATTATGATGCGTCATAAAAGGTCTTGCCGCCGCACCTCCAGGAATTGGCTGTAAAATTGGCGTTTCAACTTCTAAAAAACCCATATCGTTATAAAATTTACGTATAGTATTCGTAATTTTAGTACGCTTGACAAAGGTGTCTTTTACCTTAGGGTTCACAACCAGATCTGCATAACGCTGGCGATAACGCAACTCAGGATCATTAAATTCATCATGTAGGTTACCCTCTGCATCCTCTTTTGGTAATGGTAAAGGCTTTAAAGATTTACTCAGTAAAATAAAATCTTTGACCTTAACAGTTTTTTCTCCTACTTTAGTGATGAACAATTCACCTTCAACACCTACAAAATCACCAATGTCGAGTAGTTTTTTATACACATCGTTGTATTTACTTTTATCAGTGCCCGTACATATTTCATCTCTATTAAAATAAACTTGTATGCGGCCTTCACTATCCTGAATTTCAGCAAAACTTGCGCTACCCTGAATACGACGACTCATCAATCTACCTGCAATAATGACCTGTTTATTTTCTTCAAATTTTTCTTTAATCTCTTTTGAGGAGCTGTTAACAGGATATAAATCTGCCGGATATGGGTCAATTCCCAACTCACGAAGTTTGCTTAATTTTTCTCTTCTTATAATTTCTTGTTCAGAAAGTTGCATGCTGTTATTTTTAAAAAAGCAAAATTACACTATTTAAAAAAATGTAAAGACTCTTTTTAATTATTCTTTTCAAAAAAATATGAATCTTTTTTAACTACTTACTGAGACCTAAAGGCATGATAATAATCATTTTTTTAATGAAAATTTACTTCTTCTTTTAAGGTTGCTAATGAAAGAAATTTTTAAGATTAATTTTTCTATCAGTTTATTAAACATTAAATATTTTAAAGATGAAAAAATATATATTAAGTATCATTTTAATTCTCAGTTTTAGTTTTTATACGAACTCACAAGAATTGTCACCATATATTAAAATTGGTGAATCCAGCGAAACCATAAATCAAATATCAGACAAAATAATTACAACATTAAAAGATAACTCATTTATTGTTCTAGGTACTTACAACCCTTCAAACAAAAGTTCCCTTAAGGTAATTGCTTTTACGAGATCAGATTTAAAAAATACGGTTATTAAGGTTAGTGACAGAGGAGCTTTAGCTGCTGCTTTTAAAGTAGGATTAGTACAAAAAAATGGTAAGGTAACTATTTCATACACCAATCCTGATTATATCTTAAGAGCCTATTTAAGAGATAATTATAACGCTTATAAAAGTACTTTTCAGAAATTTAGTTCAGACTTGAAAACGACTTTCTCTTCCATAGGAAATGAATTTAAACCTTTTGGAGGAACGGTTAAGGCTGATAAATTAAAAAAATATCATTATAAAGTAATGATGCCTTATTTTACTGACCCAATTAAACTAAATGAATATTCATCCTTTGAAGAAGGCTTAAAAACTATTGAAAACAACATAAAGGCTAAGAAAGGAAACACTGTACAGGTATATAAAATAATATACAAACAACAAAAAGTGGCAATTTTTGGTGTTGGTTTACGTAGCACCAAAGACGGTGAATCTCATTTTTTACCCAAAATTGGTCAGGACCATGCTGCGGCTTTACCTTATGAAATAATTTTGCAGGGAAAAAAAGCTACAATGCTTCACGGTAAATACAGAATAGCTTTACACTGGCCTGATTTAACCATGGGTACTTTTATGAAAATTATGAGTACTCCCGGTGATATAGAAGATACTCTTGAAGGACTTTGTCAATAATAACTCAGTTTAATATAATTTCAAGTCTATCAAATTACCAAAAATCGTAACATTTCTGTTAGTATTGAGACCTATTAGTATATATGAATTAACGTATATTTGTAAACTGAAATAAATTATGAGTTTTTTTAGGGTATTATTGTCAATTATTTGTCCACCACTTGCAGTAATAGATAAAGGTTGTGGTTCTGTTTTAATTGTATTAATATTGACCGTATTTGCTTGGATACCTGGTGTTTTAGGAGCTCTTATTATTTTAAACAATCCGAAACGTTAATTTATGAATATTAAGAAAATTCTGATCCTTTCTATTACTAGTGTCATTCTAATCAGTTGCGTATTTACCGAAGAATTGCATATTAAAAATGATGGCAGCGGAAGCTATGCGTTTGATATGGATATGAGTCAAATGATGGAATCTATGAAAGAAATGAGTGAAAAAGATTCGTTAAAAGACCCTGAAGTTTTAGATACTATTATTTTATTTAAAGATTTATTGTTAGAAAATAAGGATAGTATTGCCAAATTGGATGACGAAGAAAAAGAAATGATTAAGGCTCTAGAAGATTTTACAATGAGAATGCAGATCGATGAGGAAAAAGGAAAAATGTTGATGACTTTTGGTCTGGATTTTAAAGATATTTCAGACTTAAAAAATATGGAAGAGAAAATTGCTAGGGCACAAAGCTTAAGCAATAAAAAGGAAGGAAGCAATGTAATGCCTTCTAATTCAAACACTGAATTTTCTTTTGACGGAAATACCTTTAAGCGTAAAGTTACTCTTAAGGATCTTTCAAAGGAAAAATCTGATGATTTTGATAAAATGATAAAACAATCGAGTTCTTTTTTGGAAGGAAGCAACTATAGATTAGTATATCACTTTGAGAACGTAATTCAACATGTGTCATTTAAAGGAGCTAAAATTAGTGATGATAAAAAAACACTTATTATTGAAATGCCAATGGATACAATTATAAAGAATCCTAAACTACTGGATTTTGAAGTAAAGCTCAAAAAATAAGGTGAAAAAGATACAATTACAAGATTTAGGCACTAAGGATTATAAAGAAACTTGGGGTTTTCAGGAGAAGCTTTTCGATGCTATTATTCAACTAAAGCGGAAAAATAAGAATGAAAATTTAGACCTTGAAACTCCCAATCATTTTTTATTTGTTGAGCATCCACATGTATATACTTTAGGTAAGAGTGGCGATTTGAATAATTTATTGCTAAGCCAAAAACAGTTAGAGGAAAAAGGTATTACATTTCATAAAATAAATCGCGGTGGTGATATAACCTATCATGGCTATGGTCAAATTGTTGGATACCCAATTTTAGATCTTGACAATTTCTTTAATGACATTCATAAGTACATGCGTTTATTAGAAGAAACTATGATACAAGTCCTTGCAGAATATGGTTTAAAAGGAGAACGAAGTGATGGTGAAACCGGTGTTTGGTTAGATGTAGGAACTCCGTTTGCTCGTAAAATTTGCGCTCTAGGTGTACGTAGCAGCCGTTGGGTTACTATGCATGGATTTGCATTGAATGTCAATACCAATTTGGGCTATTTCGACCATATTATTCCATGCGGAATTCGTGGTAAAGCAGTGACCTCTTTAGAAGTTGAATTGGGCAAAAAATTGAATGTTGAAGAAGTGAAAGAAAAAATACTTAAACATTTTGCTCTTATTTTTGAAGCTGAGTTTGTGAGAGAAAGAATTCAGATTTAAATTTAATCTCATTCTGAACACTACCGAAGGATAAATATATTTGTCCCGAAGGTAAGAACAGAGCCCTAAAGAGATTTCATTAAGTCTTCAACACTCATCAAAAAAAGATTGCCATGTCGTTTCACTCCTCGCAATGACACAAAAAATTCTTAGATAAACATAGTAAGACCCTGAAACCCGACTTGCTGGACAGATAAGAAGTTCAGGGTGACGTTCTGCATCAATCCTCTTCATTAAAGTATACTTTGTAATACTTCATTTTTCGTTCTTCGTCATAGCCTTTTTCTAAATATTCTTGAGCCGCATCTGGTGCGTCAATATCTATTTTAATTTGAATATTTGTATCTAGCTTAATATCCGTTTTAATCTTTTTCTTTTCTTTCTTTACTACTGCTTCAGAAACTGCAAACTGATTAGAAACCAAAAATCCGTTTTCTTCTTCGAAAAGGGATTTGTAATCATCAAACATTTTTTTCTTTTTATCTTCCTCAAAAATAGTTTCTTTAAAATCATGCACATTCAAGGTCTCATTTTCCTTAAAGAAATCAACTGTTTTTGCCAAAAAATCGGTTTTATTCTGATTTCCGAACTCCTGTTTAAGGATGTTTTCAGAAAAGTCATTACACAATTCCATATACAATTTTGTATGACGATTATTGTCTTCGGCATATTTGATGTTTAGAAAATTTTGAATCCAATACTGTGCATCATAATTATTATTATCAATACTTAAAACTGTAGCTCCCGCATCATCTTGAGAATTCAAGATCAAACATCCTTTATCAAGCTTTTTTGCATTGATTCCTTTCTGAACTAGTACATCAAAGCTCTCATTTTCTAAAAATGTTTGAAAGAAATCTACTCTATTTTCTATTTTAAATATCCCGAGAGCTTGCGTACTAGCGTCTCTATATTCAATATCTTCAAACAATGCTATAATAACATCTCCAGTCTTAATTTGTGCCGAGTTTGATTGCTCATACAAATGTGTAACAATATTTTTAGAGGCTTCCACGAAAGTGTCTCTATCCTTAAATATTTGTGCCGCATAATTATTAATCTCATTCAAATTAATATCTGCATGATGATTAAAGCGATAACTCTCGGTCAAACTCACAAAAGGTCTTAATAAAAAAGGTTGCATTAAACGATAGCTATCTTCATCGAACGTGACCACGTTTTCTGAAAACACATTGGTCGCCTCATTGAATTTGTTACCTACTTTGTGAATGATAAACTTTGAAATTTGAGCCTTATTTCTTTTAATCATTTTATAAAAAATTTGGATTGCAAATGTAATTTTTATAAAAGTAAAAAAGTTAATGTTAGTTTATAAAAAAAACCGAAGTTTAAATCTTCGGTTTGATTTGCTTAAATTTCATCAACCTGAATGGACTTGATTGAAATATAATTTGGCTTACCGATATCAGGATCCACTCCTGAAAATTGAAAGTAAAAACCTCCATTATTTATAGGTTCAAACAGAACGATTATTTCATGCTCTTGGCGACTAATTTCAGAATAAACAGGGTCCCTATTTCCAATTTTAACTAGCACATTTCCAATATAATTTTTATTAGCAGCTCCAGTTGATGTGGTAATTATTTTCAATCTGTATACCTTTCCTTTTTGTGCATTAAATGTTATTAATCCAAGCCAATAATCATAAATAAAACCCGATGTTGTTGCCTGAGTACGATTAGGGTGAGATGACTCTAACTTAAGAATTTCTGGAGTGTATCTCCCTGTAAATTCAAACCTTAAATAGGGATGATAAGGTTTTTTTGGAGTTATTTTTACGTTTTTTCTAGATGGAGTATTTCTTATATCAATAGGAATTGAAAGTTTAGATAGCTTTTTGATATTCCAATTCTTATTAATTGTACTTAGCTTACGAGTTGTTTTAGAAATTCGAATAGGTTTAAAATTGTTTAAATTTTTATTATTAATTGTTTTATTAGATACTTTAGTGTTAATATTTTTATTGATTTGTGCGTAACTATTAATACTAAACATTAGGAGCATGCTGATGATTATCATTTTTACACTTTTACAATATTTATTTATTTTACTTTGTCTATGATTTTTCTTTGAAATTTTCATAATTTTTATTTATGGTTACTTATCTTTTAATCCAAATTAAACTTGGGTCAGAATTTGCAATCTCTTTATAGGTACATTTGCAGTGCGCCGAGTCTTCCTTTTTATGAACCTTAGGCCCCGAACTCGTTGACTTTCCTTTTTCAGACCATCCAGGCATTACATAATATTCCTTTTTAGCATCATCAAAACCAACTGCAACTATATAGTGATCGGCCACCACTTTAGTAGAATTAACCCATTTTCCGGTCAAGCAAGGGGGCGTTTTTTTTAATAAAAGTATCACTGGACTTCCTTCTCTTAGCTCTTTTTTGAGTCTCGATCTTCTTACATCCCATCTTTTTATACTCCACATCATATCGGCTTTCAGTTTTGGCTTACTACTTGGAGTACGCTTATTCACATCTCTAACATATGATTGTAATGCATCTAACATCTTCATTTTTCGAGTTGCACTCTGAGATTGATTCCCCCAAGCTTTAGTATCAGATTTTTTTCTGAAATCTTTGATTGTTTGTGTTGGGTGACTTGTACCGTTAAACCGGTCTGAAGAATTCATTATTTTGTATCCATGTTGGGTTTGCCAATACCCCATGATCATTGCAGCCGCCACGGGTCCACATCCTTCTAAAACCTTATTTTTAGGAAGTACATATTTTTGATCAATTGGCTTTACATATTTTATATAGGCTTCTCTGCCCGTAACGACTGTACCTTCAGCATGTTCAACCATTAAAATAAATGCTACATCACCATACCTTGGATCCTTAATAAGGTAACTACTTCTTTTACCGAATTTAGATACCAGGTCTGTCCAGGAGATCCTTATTTTACTTGATACTTCCTCATCTTTATTACTTCCAGCACCCTTATCACTGTCATGGTCAAATAGCTGTAGATGATATAATTTGTTCTGAACTATTCTAAAAGGCATTTTACCACCTGATAAAATAGCTATTCGCCCTTTTCTTGCGTCTTTACTTACATTAGACTTCCCAATTTGTTTTTGATTTAGAAAGAATTTAGCGTATAAATCCGGATAGTTATCCTTATCGAATTTTTTACCGTTTCTTCCATATGGAAATTTCGTGACATGGATAGATTTAATGATAATCCCATCAACCAAAATTGCAGGTTCATTCTCAGAAAATGTACTTGCATTTACTGAGTTGAATAAAAATAAGATTACAAATGCTTTTATTATATTTTTCATAATTTCTTTTTTATTTGTTGATTAAATTTTTACAAATTCTACACGTCTATTGTTGGCCTTTCCTTCAGAAGTGTTGTTATCAGATACAGGCTCGCTTTCACCTTTACCTTCTGTTTGTAACCGCCCTTCATCAATGTTAAATTGTGAGACCAAAATATTTTTAACGGCTTGTGCACGTTGTTCTGATAGTGCGAGATTGAGCTTGTCATCTCCATCTGTATCGGTATGCCCAATGATATTCAGATTCATATCTTTTTCTTGCTGTAAAGCATAAGCAATTTGTTTTAATACTCCATATGATTCAGGCTTAATTTGATCTGAACCTGAATTAAATAATATACCCGTGGTAGAATATTTACCATCATTTAATAATTTACCACGTAGGTCTTGGCCACCGTCAGCAATTTTTAAATTTGTAATAAACAATTGACCGTCACCTAAACCCCAAGGATATAATTTAAAAGAAGTTATATTATCAGGGACTAATCTAGGTACATCAACAACTTTATTCTCATTGAGCCACATTCTGAACCTCTTCCCAATTACAGCAATAGAAACATGAGTGATATCTAAAATAACTGAACGGACGTCTTTCTCTACAGTATTTCTTATTACTTTACTACCATTAACCTTATTCTCTATTAAAAATTTTGTGGGCACATACTGACCAACTCGTATTCCAACATCAACTGCGTCCTTTACACTATTAAATGAATTGTGATTGTGAAGTAACACTTTTAGTATTGCCGCAGAAGTACTTCCTCCTTCTAACTCATTTGTTAGCATATCAAACTCAATAGTGTAATCTTTAGGAAGTGATTTTGATACATCAGGAATATAAGTTGATTTACTTGTAAGCATAAACCATTTTTCATCATCAATAGTTATTAGTTCACCTGTTCCATCAGTATTCCATTTTGATGGAAAGTCGCCAATATTATCTAATGAGAAATCATCAAACAAAAGAATTTTATTCCCGGGTACAAAATCAAACTTCGAATACATTTTAAATTCTTCAGAAGCATTCTCATCATACATTTCTCCATTACCTTTATTTCCTCCTTTTTTTCCTTTTCCTTTTCCTATAATCTTTTTGTCTGCATTCAAAATAGTATCCATCACCTTTTCGGTTTTTTGAGCTGTCTTATCCTCAACTTTTCTGCTGACTGTTTCTTTTGCTGCTTCTTCAGCACGTTTCTTTAATTTTTTTAAAAACTGTGCTTCTGTTGATTGTACACTTCCTAATAAAGACATTAAGAAAATGATAATGATTGATAAGTTTTTGCTCACCATATATTTTTTGATATTAAGGTGTTCGTGATTTTTCTTTGAAAAGTTCATCGCGTTTGTTTTTAAAATTTAATAATTTTACTTGAGGCTGAGGCACCTCTTTTATTTCTAATTCTTAAAAAATATACCCCTGATTTATAATTGGAAAAATTAATTGCCGAGGTTGTCTCAATTGATTTTAATTGCCCCAAAACACTATATATTTCTATTTTTTTAATTTCTTCATTATTGGTCAGTCCTACGTTTAAAATGTTCCTCACGGGGTTGGGATGTACATTAATATTGGTCAAAAAATCTTCATGAATACTAAGTGTACAGGTTGTGCTATAGGAAGCCGTTACATCTTTATTCCAAAGAGAAGCTGAATTAGAATAATTCACATCATCAACACATATAAATTGAAGGTTCTGATTATTTCTGGCATCCATGGTATGCATAGCATTGTTATTAGCATTTCTTAGATCTAGAAAATTGAGGTTGTTATTTTCAAACCTCAAAGTGGCTAGTATCGGCGCATTAGTTAAATCAATACTCTCCAATTGGTTATTATAACACCAAACTATTTGAAGTAAATTTTGAGTTGATGGAAAAGTGATGGCTGTTAAATTATTATCATGAGCTACAATTTGAAATAATTCGGTGTTGTTCGTAAGATCAAGTTCTGTTATTAAATTCCCTTGACAGCTTAAATCGCTAAGCAATAGATTCTTTGATAAATCAATGGTATTTAGTTGGTTATCCATACATGCCAATGTTTGAAGCATAGTATTGGATTGGATATTGAGACTTGACAACTGATTCCCGTGGCAATCCAAAGTGTTAAGTTTGGTATTGAAAGTAAGATCAAGACTGGTTAACAGATTATCTTCACAATCTAACATAACCAGATCTACAAAGGCTTCTATTCCAGATAAATCTGAAATTCCCATGTTTCTGATGATGAGATTTGTCACACCCTCAGCATCCATATTCAATATATTCCCGGTCATTCCATTGGTATCTATTCCCATTGAAATCAGGATGCTTTCAAATACTGGGTCGGGTATTGGAGTGGTTTGACTATAGGACTCAATAGCAATGAGTAAGAGTATCAAATATGGTATTGCTTTTTTCATAGTTTTATTCTTTGGTGAAGTGCATACTTTTTATAATTTTATTTTTGTGTATTATTTTTAATTTATATGTACCTTTTTCTAAGTGATTTATATTTAAATAAATCTTATTCATAGTCAGTTTTTTAATACTTCCTTCATATATTTTTTTCTTCATAATAAATGATGAAGATTTAGGTTGGATTATGCCCTTTGTTAAAAGGAATATTATTTTCAATTAGGTAAAGCTATAGCAATATCTGCTGGAGAATTATAAAATATGTATCGAAGATTATAATATATGTAACAAGCTAATAAACAGAAGTGTTTATAGCTATTATAAGAAAGTGAAGCTTACTATTTTGCCCCATATTCTGTTGGGGAACAACCGTAAGTTTCTTTAAAACATTTACTAAAATAAGCATGGTCATTAAAACCCACCATATACCCTATTTCAGAAATATTAGCGTCGCTTTTTTGAAGTAAAGAAGCTGCTAATTTTAGCCGCTGAGAGCGTACAAATTCTGAAGCTGTTAATCCTGTCAATGCTTTTAGCTTTCTATGCAATTGCATACGGCTTATTCCTAATGCTTTACTAAACTCTTCAGAACTAAAATTCGATTCGGTAAGTTTCTCATCCAACACGCTCTGTATTTTTTCCAAAAACTTCTCATCAAAATTAGTGATCGCAATATCTTTAGGCTTTAAAATAACTTCCTGAGAATATCTATTACGAAGTAGTATTCTAGAGGCTACTAAATTTTTAACGCGAGTTTCCAATAGCTTTATCTTGAATGGTTTAGTAATATAGTCATCTGCACCAGTTTCCAAGCCTTTGTATTTATCATCCTCACCAATTTTAGCCGTTAAAAGTATGATTGGTATATGACTAGTACGTTCATCTCTTTTTAAGGTATCACAAAGCTCAATTCCATTAGTTTTTGGCATCATAATATCAGAAATTATAATGTCAGGAACATATTCAATAGCTTTTTCAATTCCGCTTTTACCATTTTCCGCTTGAATGATCTGATAGGTTTTGGAAAAAGATTTACTTACAAATTCTCTAACATCGGCATTGTCTTCAACTACTAATAAAATAGGTTGATCTTCATCTATGAGCAAATTCTGTTCAACATCTTTGTTAGTAAATGTTGGCAAAGGCTGTTTATTTTCTTTTGAAATTGTATCAGTACCTTTTTCATAGATTAATTCATCTCGATCAAATTCACTTTCAAGGATGGGCAATGTAAGTATAAACGCTATGGCTCCATGATCTGTGTTTTTCACTTCTATATATCCATGAGACAAAGTAATTAATTCTTTAACTAAGGAAAGTCCAATGCCAACGCCCTCACTATTCTCATCTGCCTGATAAAAACGATTGAAAATTTGTTCAATTTTTTCTTTAGACAAACTAGTCCCACTATTTTCAATTACTAATTGTAATTGATTATTTTTAATAATTGATTGAAAATTTATGCTCCCTTTAACAGGAGTATATTTGAAAGCGTTAGACAATAAGTTAATAACTGTTTTTTCTATGATATCTTTATCAAACCAAATCTGGCCAACTTGTTCTATGTCTACTAAATAGTTGAACTCTTTTTGTTTGGCTAAATGGTTAAAGGAAGAAGTTAATGATCTTAGTAATAGTGATAGATTACCTTGTCTTACTTTTAATTTTAAATTCCCAGATTCTAGCTTAGAAAGATCCAATAGTTGATCAACTAAATTTAATAAGCGATCAGAATTACGATGCATCATTTCAAAATCAGATCGATCATCATTACTTAGCTTTGATGTTTCTAATCTTTTTTCTAAGGGCGCTGAAATTAAAGTTAATGGAGTACGGAATTCATGTGAAATATTGGCAAAGAAATTTGATTTTGCCTTGTCTAATTCCTGCAATTTCTTTGTAGTTTTTTGTCTATTGCGATAGAGAAAGAAAAAGAATAAACCGGCAATAGTTGTGAGGCCAATTCCACCTAAAAGCAGGTTACGTTGATTCCTTTTTTGTTCTCCAACAAGCTCATTTTGCGATTTTAATAAAGTTATTTCCTGTTCTTTCTTTTCTGTTTGATATTTTGTTTCTAATTCTTGAAAATTTTGTGTGTTTTCTTTTTTTGTCAAGCTATCTAGAAGAATTTGATATCGCTGTGAGAAATCATAAGCTTGCTTATAATCCCTTTTACTATAATAAGCAGTGGCTAAATTTTTTAGAATCTGTTCGCCATTATAACTTACTCCCATTTCATCGTATATAAATTGGGCTTTATTTAAATTTTCAATAGTTTCATCAGCCTTCTTGTTAATTTGGTTAACCTCAGCCAAGCCTATATAGGCATTTGCCTCCAAAATTTTGTTTTGGGCCTCTATAGACCATTTTGCGGAATTTCGATAATTTTTTTCGGCCTTTTCGATATCCTTTGTCTTAAGAAAAGAAGCACCCAACCAGCCCGAAATATCAGCCATATATGCTTTACTTCCTGCCTGAGTATAGTATTCAAGTGCGGGTAACATTATTTTGGTTGCTTCATTATAATTTTCCTTGTTAAATTCAACTTTACCTAAATTAAAATCAATATATACTTGTCCCTCTTCCCTCTTCATATCTCGATAAAGCTTTTTACTTTCGTTAAAGTACGTAATGGCTTTTTCAAAATTTTTAAACTCCATATATATACTCCCGATATTTGATAAGGAAGCGGCTAAGGCAGGTTCCTTCCTTTCGTGATGTTGAAAAATAGAATCCACCTTCAAATAATTAATTAATGCTTTGTTGAAGTTATTCTCATAGTAGAACGTATTTCCAAGTCGATAATACGAATAATAAAGACCTTCCCAATCATTATTTTTTTTAGCGATATCAAGGGCCTTGAAGGTAAGTTTCTTCGCCTCAGCATAATTTCCCAAGCTGGACTGGGCCATTGCAAGTCTGGTATAACAATAGCTAATTTTAGTATCGTCTTTTAGAATATGTGCGTATTTCAGAGACTGATTCAAGGAGGCAAGAACACTATCCAGTTTTGATACCGTCCAATAGTAAGTAGATTTGTACAAATAAGTTTGATAATGACCCCAATCGAAGTTCTTATCACGAGATATACTTAACATAGTCTCAAAAGCTATTTTTGCTGAGTCTGGCTTCTCATACAAATAATTATCAAATATCCACTGAAGAGTTTTTATTTTGACAGTATCGTTCGATGTAGTTTTTAATACTTGATTGAGTGAATCGACATTATATCTATTTTGACTCTGTACAAAGAGACAAAAAAAAAGGAAAAACAATATAAGGTCTTTTTTTATGACCACAATAATAGTATTGGTTCAATAAATTTAAGCAATTAAATATAAATCAAGATATTAAGTATATAATAAGCAAAATAACTAGCGTTGCATTTACAATAAGAACTAAAAAAACCAAAGTTGCAGCTTCGGTTTTTTTTAGAGATTTAAATTATCGATTCTTATGAATAGTTAATTTCGTTGGAGTTCATTAACTAAAATTTCTGAAACAACTAAAGATTCAATTAGAGGCTGTCGAGATGAATTTACCAATCCCGAAAAAACTATTTCTAATTTTTTTGAAGTCTCTTCCATAAAGATTAAATTGAATTCTTTCTGACGATTCATCCGTACAGATTGTACTTCATCGTTTATGGTGACTAAGATTTCAGAACTATGATAATAACTACCTGCGTGCTTTAATTTGAGTCTGTATTCTACATTAGCAACCGCTCTAAATTCAATGGTCATGGGAAAGGTACCCACTATTATATCCACACCAGTACCAATACCGGGTATAGGAATTTCTGGATAATCACGAAGGTAATTCCTACTTTGTAGAACAAACTGCTTATTTTGATAGGTACCATGGACCCGCGTAATTACTAAAGTACCATCTGTCATTTTCCAAGGGCTCACTTTCCATTGTTTCCTTGATTTTTTTGCAAGTTTTTCCTTACTTATTTCTGCTCTTGGAATATTGAGTCCTTTTAAATCTTTTAAGGATTTTACTTTGCTTAAATCAACTTTTACGCCTTCTGATTTTTTTTGGGTAATTAGTTCTCCTGTCCTAGTGTTTATTTTTGGTAAGTTAATCTGAGCTCTAACCGTTGTTATCATTACCAAAACAGTTACCATGGTGATTATTAAAATTCTCATAATTTTTAGTTTTTCATTTTATTAAACACTTATTTGCAAGCCCTAAGAGAACTACTTGCCATACTTACGCTTCTTACATTAATAATATTATTAGTTCTTAATAGTGGTTTAATTGCGTCATTTAAGAGGCGTTTCGTCTGACCATTATGAAACACCTTTTGTAATTCACTTTTTAGTTGAGTTAAAGATTCTAATATTAATTTATTCATAAGTGGGCCAAATAGACCGTTCGCCTTAAAATCACCAATAAACTTTATATCATCTACTTCAAATGAAATAGAGTTATCATAAACTGTGGGTTTTAAATACAATCTAAGTATTTGTACCGAAGTCCAGTTAATATCTGGTGCTCTAGAATCTCTAGATTTTTTAATGCAACCCGGACAAAGACCTTTTATTTCAGAACCATCGCTTTCAAACTTTACATCTAAGGCAATTAAATTTTTATTAGAATCATAAAAGAAGTTATTATCAACTCTACGTATATTATGAAATGAATATTTCCATGTATGTTTATATTTACCCCTCTTATAACTCACTTCTGGTAACTGTAAATTCTGTCTTTTCCCCTTAATTGCCAAAAACCCATCACTCTTATCTAGTTTTAGATCAAGACTGGGTTTAATTTCTCGATTCAAATAGTTAACTACATCTTTCATGTTAACATCGATGCATTGAGCTGATACTGTACTTAAAGTAAATGTTATCAAAATAATTAATACAAATAATTTTTTCATAGTTTCTAGTTTTAGATGAATATTTAATTTTCGTTTAATACGTGATTTTAATTAGGATAAATTTTTCGTTAAAATGGCATCACCAAAATCTCTACCCTTCTGTTCTTTGCCCTATTTTCATCAGTATTATTCTCTACTAATGGTTCCGATTCTCCATAACCAATTTCTTTCCATTTAAAGGCAGACTTATTGATAGCTTTTTTTAATGCGGTCGCAACACTAGCAGCACGCTTTTGAGAAAGTGTTTTATTTGTTTTTTCGCTGCCTACATCATCTGTATGACCCTCGACGGTTATCGTGCCCTTTTGCAGGTTTTTCATTTGTACCGCTAGATCTTTTATAGCTAAAATGCCCTCTTCCTTTAGTTCATGTTTTCCGGTTTCAAAAAGTACGGCACTGTCTAAATTCATGCGCAAGGCACCTCCAATAGCAGCCACAGCATCAACATCGGCACCTGGCATGCCACTATAGGTGTCTAGATCTGTTAATCGGATATAATTAAAAGTATCACCGGGTTGAATAAAATCATGAATATCAAGACCTGCAGTACCTCCCTCGATTTTTCCTACATTGATCCAATCAATTCCGTTTTTGGAAATTTCGATATTTGTTGGTTCTATTTGACCGATTTCAAAAACATAAATATCTGGACCGTTTACATCAGAAATGGAATTGTCTTCAAAGTATAGTGTCAAAACCCCTTTTATACCTAAAGTAGCACAATCTTTTAATGTCAATAGCCTTCCTTGTGCGGGTCCTAATGAGCCTTTTGGTGCTCTTCCTTTTGGTTTACCAGGAATAAATTCTACAACCGAATCAGCAAAAGAGATATCACCCATAGGTAAATAGACCATATTAAGACGATAATCTATATAAGTGTCTTCTAAACTTTCGTCTAGTGCAAACCATGAAGGATTGTCCTTATAGAATTGTTTTTTGCCCTTAAGCGCCTTTTTTTTAAAATCGATGGTACGTTCTTTAGCAGTTGTTCTGCTTTCGGCGATGAGTTCCAAAAAGTTATCAGAAGCCCGTCCACTCTTTTCATAGGCATCTACATTAGCATTATAAAGATCTTTTTCTATTTGTTCTGCATGCTTTACACTAACTATATCATTATCGGGCATCAAGGTCAACGACAGGTCTACTTCCTCTTCAGTAACCTCTGCTATTTCAGCAAAAACCTTGCGCATAGGTTTCCCTTCTTCGCTTTTTAAGAATTCTACATTGAGTTGACCTTCCGGCGTAAACAAACCTTGCCCAGTAGAATCTTTAACCGCACCACCAGTCATTAGCCCTCCCATAACATTCATAAGTCCACTCATATCAATTTGAAGGGTTTCTTCATCCTCAATATTTTCGTTCATGCTTTTTTCTGATGTTACTTTATTATCCATTCCGTTCTCTGTTTTGTCTTTTTTACAAGAATAAAGGACTAGGTGTAAAAAGATGTAGATGCTTAATAGCTTTTTCATATTAGTCATTTCTGTGGTATTGAGTCTTTGTGAAATCATAATACATATACCCAAATCGATCATACCAATCTGGTATACCATGTTGTGCCTCACAAGCATCAAGTTCAATTAATGCACGCTGCATTCTTCCCAATAGTTCTTGGTACTTGCTATCATACGACTTCTTGAGACCTTTCACAGATTTAAGTAGCTTAAATTTTTCATTTTGCCAGACAATCCCAGAAACGCCATGAACGGGGGAATAACTATCTCCAATGGCAATACCCCTATTAACAAAATTCATGGTGCACTTATAAATGGCTTGTAATTTTACGAATAGGTATCTTACATCTTCAAATTCTGCCCTAGCACCTAAGAAACAAGTTTCACAATCATCAGTGTCACAAAAACTTGGTATTCTAGGCATACCTGGAGGTCTAGCGGCCTCAATACAACTTGAAATATCTTTGTAAGAATCATAAAATTCTTTTAACTCTTTTATCTTTTTGTAAGGGTTTAATTCTCTAAGTCTTTGTCCTACAAACTCCAATCGATCGACCTTCCTATCTAAATCGTCGATTGATCGCGATAAATCATCTAGCAATTCTCCACCATTTTCTATTAACCAATCTTCATAGACTTTTCTCATCATTTCATCATGATCAAAAGTCTCTATGGGTGGTTCTGTTACTCCTTGTGTCTGGCTTTGGGAAGACATTCCTAGAGATAGTAGGAGAAGAAAAATGCCCACTTTGTTTTTGCTCATTACTTTTGAAGCTAAAAACCCAATCACTAAAAACCCCATACCTATTATAGCGTATAATAGGTAGTTTGTATTAGAATTCCCTGAATTATTTGTAGCCTCATTGGGAATAAACGCTTCAGAATCTGACATATCTTTTTTTGTGATTTTTTTGAATGCTGAGCCTAAAAATTCTTTGGAGGGTTCACTGGCATTAATGACAATGGAATAATTAACAACCTCGGTAGTAGGAAACACTTCAATTCCAAAATCCCCTTGTGAGCGAAGCTTAAAATGTATAACACCTTTTTCAGAATCTCCTGTGGTTTGAGTGTCTGCTATGTCTTTCCAAGATACACCAACTAGGTTGGCTTTAAAATTTGGGTCTCCAAAGTTGCTGAAAATAAAAACATCAATGAATTGAAACATATCCTGCCCCTTTACATAGAAGTATTGATTTTTATCTTTTAAAGTTGTATTGGCAACTATTCCTTTGGCTCCTTCCCCTACAGGAATATCTTTTAGTTCCAATAAAACAGGTTTTAAATTTTTATCTAGCGTATATGGTTGAGCTAAAATCATACTGCTTAGACATAAAAAAATTAAGATTAAGGAGTTTCTTTGACTTTTCATGAGATTTATTTCTTATGTTTCTTTAATAAATAATTAGCAAGGGCAATGGTTTTCTCTCCCAATGCATCATGTTGTTCTTGGGTTCTGCTTTTATACATATATTTTGGGGAATAGCTCAGTACTAGCCAATTGTCATAATTTGCATTCATAATAACCACCATGCCACGCACAGATTGCCAAACTATATAACTATCTCCTGTTTCACTCAGGTCGATACCCATTCCCATAGTACTTTCGTTATTAGATTTGTTATCTAAATAGCTTTTAATTTCTTTATTGACCTGGTTTTTCCCAAGGTCTTCAAGGAACAAATTAATTGGGGTGTCATCACCTAATGGGTTTTGACCAAATCCTTTTAGACTAAAAGCACAACTACCGGGACTTTGATGTTCTGCAATACTAACATCGGTTTCAGGGATATTGAAAATTTTGGCTACTTCAACGGGTGTTATATCGCATTCATAATTTATTAAAAGTGAGCTATAATCGGCACTGGGTAATACCTTGCTACTGGTTGCTTCTTGAGTATTCTTTTGATTGGTAATTTTCTTTCCTGCATTTTCACCACAGGAAACTAGTATAGAAGATAGCATTGCGAAAATGGCCATTTTTTTAAATATAACTAATCTGATTGCTTTATATTGATTTATATATTTCTTTGAATATTTCATGACTTTGTTTTAAAAGGATTTTTTGTACAATGCTGTTTCTATAGCATAATCTGTTTCTTCAACTGCTATACATCGCATCACTATGTTCTTTGGTTTTCTCTTTGATGTATCTGTCATATTCATTTCTAAAGTAAGGCCTTCTATCATCGACATCCATGATTGATTCATTCCTTTTGAAGCATTTTTATTCTTAGATTTTACTTTTGAAAAAGCATCAGAAAATGAAATTGGAGCATCTTGAGTAACCCAAATAGTTCCATACATATCAGCACCTTTTACTTTATATTCATCACAGTTATAACTAAGAATTTTCTTAGTATTCCCAGTAGCCTCAATTATCATCTCTGAATTGTCTTGTGTTTTTTCTATAATTTCTTCAAAATTTAGTCCAAAAGACATCATTGTTTTGACATCTCCAAAATCCATAAAACTGTAAGCTGTTTTTTTAGAAAGATCCATTACGGTTACCATTTGTTCATTCTCTTTCATTTGTACCGCGCTACCTAAATAATCTCCCTGCCTCGCTAAGTAATAGGTCAATTGAGTAGTGTCTTTACGCTGTGATATTTCCATAATGTATTTATGTGTAAAAGTGTAAAATTTGGAAGGAGCCACATTACTCTTTTTAAAAAGGTTTCCTTGATTATTAAATGTAGAATCAAATACTTTTTCTGTTTCTTTTTCGGTCTTTTCTTCAACTTTGCGCTCGATCGTTTGCTCTGCTGCCTTTGCAACTTTCTTTTTCAATTTCTTTAAGAATTGTGCATGACCATCAGTTACCAGTAATAATGCCGTGATTGCAAATAGAAATTTTAGTGTTTTCATAGTTTTTATTTTTAGTTTATTTTTTAACGTTTTATCTTATCTTGGTTAATATCATTGTGGATTTGACCTAGATTTCACCATGGCTTCGTTCAGTTTTTCATTGAACATCAGTTTTAATGAATCCTTTTTTTTCGGATCCAGACTAAGTTCATAGAGCTTATACTGATCTAGTAGATTTTTTTTGACATCGGTAGGGAAATTAGCCTGCTCCACCAGATCCAGATAGTTGTTTACCTTTTTGAATGCCCTTCCTTCTTCCGTATCTACGTCGCCGAATACTTTATTAAGTAATTTGGCTTGCTCATCAAGAATGTTCATTTGTTTTGCAGTATCTTTCTTTACTAAGGTCTTTTCTTCTAAGGGAACCATTTGTTTTTCGGTGGTTTTACCCTTTGGATTCCCACAACTTATAAGAATAATGGTAATGATAATAGTAGCGATGGTTGGTTTTAGTGTTTTCATGTTGTTGCGTAGATTGTATCTACTTTTTATTGAATATTGTTCTCTTTATTACTTTGTTTTTATTCATAATCTTTAGCGTGTATTTGCCTTTATAGAGGTGATTGATATTGAGGTAAATATTATATCTGGGAAATTGTTCTAAATTACCTTCAAAGGTTTTTTTCTTTTTAATCATATCACCTTTTAAATTTGAGTTCTAAATCTTATGCGACAAATGTAAAATGGTGATTAAAAGATGGTTGCTACATATGTAACAAATGCTAAAACTCATGTAACAAAAGTTAAAAGGAGATTTTTCAACTGAGATATTTATTTGGAGAAATAATTAAATAGATTTTTATCCTTAAACACGAGTGTTTATAGTGCTTGAGGAGCCTTAAAATGATAAAACGAAGTGTCTTAAGGGATTATTTAAGAGTGTTTTTAGCATATTCTGAAGGTGTACAATTATATACTTCTTTAAAGCATTTGGTAAAGTAAGAATGGACGTTAAAACCAACTGTATAGCCCACTTGAGATACGTTAATATCAGATTTTTTTAATAATTGAGCTGCCAATTTTAATCGTTGTGACCTAATAAATTCTGATGCAGATAAACCTGTTAAGGCTTTAATTTTTCTATGTAATTGCATTCTGCTCATCCCAACTGCTTTACTAAAATCTTCAATACTAAATGAGGATTCTACTAACTTATCTTCAAGCACAGTTTGTACTTTTTCAAGAAATTGTTCATCTATAGGGGTTATAGCAATATCTTTTGGCCTCAAAATAACCTCCTGACTGTATCGTTCTTGTAATTTTTTTCTACTTTCTATTAATTTTTCAACGCGTAATTGCAACAATTCTTCGTTGAATGGTTTGGTAATATAATCATCGGCTCCAGTTTTAATCCCCTCTATTTCATTCTCCTCTCCGGCTTTTGCCGTTAATAAGATTATTGGAATATGACTTGTACGCTCATCTGCTTTTACCGTATTACATAAATAAATTCCGTTTTTAACAGGCATCATAATATCACTAATAATAATATCTGGCACATGTTCAATAGCAAGATCAATACCCTCTTGACCATCTTTGGCATTCAAAATTGTGTAATGATCTTTAAATAAATTACTTACATATGTTCTAACATCTACGTTGTCATCAACTACTAATAGAATAGGCGCTTCACTATTTTCATCAATTTCATCCTCGCTGTGAGGTTTGGAAATTATTGTTGTTTCTGATGTAATCTGGCTAAACGCTTTAGCTTTATCAATTTCTATTTTATCAACTATTTCGTTCGTTGAAAAAGATGACTTATCAATTGGCAAACTAAATTTGAAATTTGTCCATCCGTTAGGGGCGCTCTCTACGGTTAGTTGACCTTTATGTAATGCCACTAAGTCTTTTACGAGCGCTAAACCTATACCGACACCTTGACTATTTTCATTTAATTGATAAAAGCGTTTAAATATATTTGAGATCTCATCTTTAGTCAATCCTTTACCCGTATTTTTTATCATAAAATATACTTGGTTATCTTTAACAGTAGCATTGCATACTATGGAACCTTTATCTTGGGTATACTTTAAGGCATTAGATACTAGATTAACAACTATCTTTTCTATAATGTCTTTATCAAAATAAGTATCTGATTTTGTTTCATCAGCATATATGTTGAAGTTAATTTTTCTCCGATCAGCTTCAAATGTAAAGCTATCACATAAACTACCAAGAAACGGCATTAACTCAGATTTTGAAACTTTTAATTTAAAATTGCCTGCTTCTATTTTTGAAATATCAAGTAATTGATCAACTAAAGAAAGTAACCTAGTTGAATTACGATGCATTACCTCAAAATTATGGCGTTCATCATCAGGAAGATTTTCTTTTTTTAATTGACTTTGAATAGGACCGGAAATTAAGGTTAATGGAGTTCTGAATTCATGAGAAATATTGGCGAAGAAGTTGGACTTAGCTTTATCAAGCTCTCGTAATTTTTGATTTGTCCTTTGGCGATTTCGATATAAAAAGAAAAAAAACAATCCAGCAATAGAAGTAGTCCCAATACCTCCCAGTAATTGATTCCTTTGATTCTTCTTTTGTTGAAGAGCTAATTCATTTTGAGACTTTAAAAGGACAATTTCTTGTTCTTTTTTTTCAGTTTGATATTTGGTCTCTACTTCATAAACTTTATTACTATTGGTCCTTAATAAAGCAGAATCATTATAAATCATTGTTTTTTTTAGGTAATTAAAAGCTTTTTCATAATTACCAAGATTTTCATAAGACTCATAAATTCTACCAGCGGCACCCGCTAATCTCCCAAAATTTTTATAATTCAATCTTTCATACAAAATAATGCTAGAATCATGATGAATTATTGATTCTTTATAATCACCCAATAAAAAAAGTAAATTACCATGTACCCAATTTGCACTAGCCATATCACTTACCTTCTTCGAATTTTTAACTAAATCATACCTTTTAAAGGTAAATTTTCTACTCTTTTTATTATCTCCTTTATTCCAATAAACTTCTGCCAAAGCCCAATACAAATTGGCTAAACTCGCCGTATCATTATCCTTTATTATTTCTCTTGCTTGATTATACGAAATAACTGCACTGTCATATTTTTTCATATTCTGATAAAAATCTCCAAATCGAATATATGCATAGGACATTTGTGACGTATCTTTAAGTTTAATTGATATTTCAAGAACTTCTTTAAAGTATTTCTTTATTCGTAAAATATCCAATGAATCAGTATCAGTTCTGTAAATCAAATTTCCTATATTGGATTTTGATTTAAGTAAAGTCAGATTAACGATATTATTCTTAGACAAGATTGAATCAACTTTCTGATAATAAAGGATGGCTTGAGGACCATTCCATTTGAAGTATTCTATATTTCCCAGATTTTGATAAATATCTGCTATTAAAATTGGGTTAAGAATGTGTTTACTATCAACAAGTGCATGATCTGCGTGCTTTTTAGCACTATCTAATTCTCTGCTCTTTAAATACTGCGTTGAAATTTGATATTGAATGTTTCCTTTATGCTCAATATTTTTTGCACTTAGTAATTTATTTTTCAATGAATCGATTTTCTCCTCATTCTGACCAAAAGAAAAACCAACAGTTAATATTAAAGAGAAAGTAAAAATATACTTCATAAAGTGAAGATTAAATAGCAATTAAAATTAGTCAATAATATATAAAGTAAAAAATTACACGTATAAGTATTATAACAAACAACGTAACATTTTTTATAAAAATCACTTCGTTTTACTTGTGAACTGAGAATAAGCTAGCAAGTCCTTATTTATTGAAAGGTTATGATTTAACATTTAGCTCGATTTTTAAATACAACTACCCCATCAAGATCTGAAAGTATATCTACTGCATTTTCACTCAAACCAGTAACATCTTCAAGTGCCTCCTCAAATACATCGAGATCACTATCCTCTAAGGGTGTCCCAGCTTTGGCATAACCATCATATATATATACCTTATCATATAGATCAAAATATTCTCGTACAAATGAATCTACACTAGCAATACCCACTCTGCTTGTAGGTTTTTTTAATTTCTTTGTTTTTTTGTCTGCCCTTCTAAATTTTGAAATGGCAAAAAGAAGCAAATAGCCGTAATGTTAAATAGCAATTTGTTATGAAGTTTCATGACGTTGATTTTTAATTACTATATAAAATATTGTATCAAATTTAACAAAAGATTATTAGCATAACAAAAAAACCGAGTTTTACAACCCGGTTTTAAAATCATCTTTTTCATAGCAATTTGAATGATTTTTCTAAGCAATTTTTAACTTGTTTGTTGTAATACCCTAACCATTACAATACAAATATCTATGAATAATTAAAGGTGGCAAAGCTCTTTTGTATGGATGGTAGCAAATTGTGTGTAATCTTCATTTTAATTATTGCAATGCTATCCTTCACAAGCTTTAATCCTTTATCAGCGAATTATACGTATTTTAGTACTACACATACATTAATTATGAATATATTATAACTATATTTTAACTTTGATAAATTACAAGAATAAGATGTTAAAAGCAGTAATTATAGATGACGAACCCAAAGCAATTCAAGGTTTAACTTGGGAACTTTCAAACTTTAATGATGAATTAGAAGTTGTTGCAACTTTTACTGAACCAGAAAAAGCATTACATTTTATAAAAAATACAGATTTTGATTGCTTATTTTTAGATGTTGAAATGCCTACAATGGATGGTTTTCAGTTTTTAGAAAAACTTGACACAAAAGACTTTGCAATTATTATTACCACTGCATACAATGAATATGCAATTAAGGCTCTTAAAAAAGAAGCTATTGATTACTTGTTAAAACCTATTGACACTGATGATCTTAGAGAGGCTATTACAAAAATTAAGAAATATAATTCACGTACCGTCAACGCCGATAAATTTGAAAAAATTCTACTTAATTTTAATGAAAAACTAAATCATAAGAAGATTACCATCAACACTGATGGTAAGTTAGTTTTTTTAGAACCAGATGATATCATTTATGCCGAATCTGATGGTAATTATACTACTTTATTTCTTCAAAATAATAAGAAAATTGTGCTTACAAAAAAACTAAAAGAAGTGGGCAATCTGTTACCGGAAGATCATTTTTTTAGAATTCATAATTCCTATATTATTAACCTAAATAAAATCAAAGAATTTTTAAAATCTGATGGTTATGTTGTTTTAGAAAATAATAAAAGAATACCTGTTTCACGTCAACGAAAGTCTGACTTTTTGGGTAAGTTTTAAGAAAGAGTAATGAAAAAGTTTATTTGTTTCATATTAATTATATTAAACTCAATTGGTGTAATCACGGCGCAAAAAAAAGTGTACGATGCAACACAAAGGGCAGATAGTATTCTTAACATACGTCCGAAAACTTATAAAGAAATTAATGACTTTCTTAAATACTTTAGAAACGACACCGTTAAACTGCATGTTTTAGTTGAAAAGTTCAGCAAGAATAATTATTTAGATGGCAAAACTTATGTCTTAAATCTTTTAGGCACTCGATTTAGAAATTATTCAGAGTACGAAAAGGCAATAAAAATTCACAAAGAGGCACTTATGGTGGCCGAAGAAACAGAAAGCATTGAATTTAGAATTTTTAGTTTAAATATGTTAGGTGTAGATTATAGAAGAATAGACGCAAATAGAACTGCTTTAGATTACCATCAAGAAGCGCTGGCTTTAGCTGAAAATATTGAGAGCCCCAACATTGGTATCAGAAGAAGTATTGCCGTTTCTTATAATAGTATGGGCAATATTTATTTACTCTTAAAACAATTTGAACTAGCTATTGAACAGTTTCTGAAATCTCAAGAAATTGAAAAAAATATTAATAATAAATTAGGGCTAGCCATTAACAATCAAAATATTGGTTACGCGAAAGAAGGGCTTGGAAAACTAGATGAAGCTTTAAATTACTATAAAACTTCTCTAAATGTCAATACTCAATTAAATAATCATTTAGGGAAGGTGATTTGTAATAGTAGTATTGCTCAAATATATATTAAGCAAAATAAAGCTAATGAAGCTATTGTAATCATAGAAAAAAACTTACCGGAGGCTCTTAAGCAAAAAGATAAATATTTTATCTCTTCAGAGTATATTAATTTAGGTTGGGCACAAACAAAATTAGAAAATTACGATAATGCAGAAAAAAACCTTTTAAAAGGATTAGAATTAGCCAAACAATATAATTTATCTTTTGTAATATCTGAAGCCTACACACACCTTTCTGAATTAACCGAGCGTAAAAAAGACTATAAAAATGGCTTAGTATACTATAAACTTGCTCAAGAGTTTGATGAGAAAATATCTAATGAACGTAATACTCAATACGTAAATGATCTTATTATAAAATATGATAGTGAAAAGAAAAATAATCAAATAGAAGTATTGGCAAAACAAAATGAGATTGCAAATTTAAGTCTACAAAAAAATAGAAATATATGGATTATTAGTCTTGTAGCACTTACTCTTTTAGGAGCTGTTCTTTATTTCTTATACAGGCAAAGTTTACTTAAAAATGAAAAAAGAATTTTGACCTTAGAGCAAGATTTGTTAAGGATACAAATGAATCCTCATTTCATCTTTAATGCTCTTAATTCTATAAAACACTATATCATAAACAATGAACAAAAAAATGCTGTTTATTATTTAAATAAATTTTCAAAATTAATTAGAAAAATTTTAGACGCATCTTCGATAAAAGAAACAAGTTTAGCAGAAGAATTAGAAACAATGGATTTATACTTGAACATAGAAAATATTAGATTTTCAAATGAAATTAAGCATGAAATAATTGTTGATCCGTCGATTCAATTAGCAACAATAAAAGTTCCCCCATTAGTATTACAGCCTTTTTTAGAAAATTCTATTTGGCATGGATTATCCTCTAAACAAGGCCCAAAAAATATTATCATTTCAGTAGAACAAACTTCCAAAGATTTTATAGAAATAAATATAGAAGATAACGGTATTGGTAGAAAAAAATCTGCAAAAATAAAAGCTAATAAAATAATTAACAGAAAATCAATCGGTATTGAGTTAACTCGAGAAAGGTTGACTAATTTTGTGAAAAATTTCAAAAATTCCTTTTCATTAACATATCATGACCTTATTGATTCTAACGAAAATCCTATTGGAACAAAATTAACCATACTATTACCGCTGTTCTAGTCTTGATTCGTATAAATTTGCTATTTTAAATTCAAGCTTAATTGCTCTGGTAGTAATTTAAAAGACATTCTATGATGCTCATTGCTCCCAAACTGTCGAATAGCTACCCTATGTTGTTTTGTGGGATAGCCTTTGTTTTGTTTCCAATTAAACTCAGGAAAATCATGATGGATTTTCTCCATAAATTCATCACGATAGGTTTTTGCTAACACAGATGCGGCAGCAATACTTAAATATTTCGCATCTCCCTTTACAATTGTTTTATGTGGAGTTTCTTTATAATTCTTAAACCTATTCCCATCTACAATGATAAATTCAGGTTCAATTTTTAAATCATGAATTGATTGATGCATGGCTAAAATGGAAGCATTTAGTATATTAATTTTATCAATTTGTTGTTGCCAAACAAAACTAACTGCATAAGAAAGAGCATATTGTTCTATAAATGGCTTCAACACAAAACGCTGCTTTTCGGTTAATTGCTTAGAATCATTTAAAAAAGGATGTTCAAAGTCTGCAGGTAAAATTACAGCCGCAGCCACTACAGGACCCGCAAGACAACCTCTACCTGCTTCATCAGTACCTGCTTCCAGTTTATATGTCGAAAAATTATGTAGTAACATCAATGTTTAAAATCTATCAAAAATACTTCAAATGTTAAAATACTCTTTAAAATTTTAGCAAAATTTATTCATACAATTATTTTACATTTGTCATCAATATTTTTTTATGTTTAAAAATTGTATTTTCATATTCTTTGTGCTCTTTGTGGCATATGCTCAAGGTCAAATTACACCAGTAAAACAACCTAAAGAATTTGACCAACAATTTCAAGAAAGTGATACGACCAGAAATAGAAGAACAAAAGAAAAGAAAATAATACTAAGTGGAAAAACGAAATATACAGATTACAAAGTAATTTCTTATAAGAACGATACGACATATATTGACACTACTTTATCAATTTATAAAGCTTATAAATTTAATTATATCCGTAAAGATGATTTTGAGTTATTACCATTTCATAACCAAGGTCAAACCTTTAATAATTTAGGGTATTCTTTTCAAAATGTTAGTCTCTTTCCATCAATGGGTGCTCGAGCCTTACACTTTAATTATTACAATGTCTCGGATATTGATTATTACCATGTTGCAACACCAACAACCGAGTTAATGTTTCGGTCAGGATTAGAACAAGGTCAGGTTTTAGATGCATTATTCACTTTTAACTCTTCTAAGCGTCACAATACCTCGATATCCTATAAAGGTTTACGCTCACTTGGTAAGTATCGGGGTTCCTTAAGCAGTCATGGGAATATGCGAGTTACTTTTACTTATAGAACAAAAAATGATGCATACAATATTCGAAGTCATATCGCCGCTCAAGATCTAAGTAATGACCAAAATGGTGGTTTAGCACCTGAATCTATTGTTAGTTTCGAAACAAATGACGGTAATTTTACGGATAGAGGAAGACTGGAGACGAATTTTACAGATGCCAGAAGTTTATTACGAGGAAATCGTTATTATTTAGATCATGACTATAAAATATGGCAACGTAAAGATTCACTTAATAATGTAAAGACTTATTTAAAAGTTGGTAACATAATTAACTATGAACGTAAACATTATAAATTTACACAAGATGCGTCAAACATTTTAATTGGTGATGCCTTTACTACTAGTATAAAAGATGAGTCTCAATATATTACATTAAATGCGCAAGCATATATTGCCATGAAAGCACCTATAGTATTAGGTGAGGTAAAGTTTAAAACAAATTATTACGATTATAATTACGGATATAATAGTGTTACGACTGTTAGTGGAAATGAGATTCCCGCCAAACTTAACGGAAATACTATTTCTGTTGGTGGAGAATGGAAAACAACACTTAAAAAGTTCAATATAGATGCTGATGTTTCATCTATTGTAGCAGGAGATTTGACCGGTAATTATTTAAAAGCATCTGCAAGTTTTAAACAAGACAGTCTTTTTACATTTAAAGGAACATTTCTGACAAACACGAAGTCACCAAATCTCAATTTCATTATGAATCAAAGCAGTTATATAGCTTATAATTGGTTTGAAAATTTAGAAAATGAAAGTACCCGAAGTTTGATATTTGATCTCAAATCTGAAAAATTATTAAATGCTAATGTGCAAATAACTCAAATAGATAATTATACCTATTTTAGTGACACAACTGCAAATCGAATTAACCCTTTACCGAAGCAAGCTCCTTTTACAATTAACTATTTAAAGGCTAAAATTTCAAAAGAATTTAGAGTTGGTAAATTTGCTTTGAATAATACAATAATGTATCAAAGAGTTGCACAGGGAGAATCATTATTCAGGGTTCCGGAGTTTGTCACCAGAAACTCATTGTATTTTTCTGATAAACTTTTTAAAGGAGACCCTTTATATCTTCAAACCGGTGTTACACTGAAATATTTTACAAAATATTATGCTAATGCTTACAATCCTGTACTTTCTGAATTTCAGTTGCAAAATCAACAAGAGATAGGAGGCTATCCGGTACTTGACTTTTTTATAAATGCACAAATACAACGTACACGTCTATTCTTCAAGCTAGAGCATTTCAATTCCGGATCTGGCAACACAAGTGATTATTACGCCGCACCGAATTATCCTTATCGGGATTTTGTAGTACGTTTTGGAGTTGTTTGGAATTTCTTTATTTAAACATTCTCTAGTTTACCCGTTAACTGTTTTATCTTGATATTAAAACCGGCAAATAGTAAAGTCATAAACGGACTCAGCCAATTAAAAATTGCGAAGGCAAAATAATCAATCACAGGAACTCCAAGTACTCCACTTTGATATGCACCACAAGTGTTCCATGGTACTAATACTGAGGTAACTGTTCCTGAATCTTCTAACGTCCTGCTTAAATTCTCTGGTGCCAATCCTCTATCCTCGTACGCTTTTTTAAACATTTTCCCAGGAACTACTAATGCCAAATATTGATCAGAAGCTGTAACATTAAGAGCTAAACAACTTGCCACAGTACTTGCAAATAGACCAAACGTTGTTGTTGCCACTTTCAATAGTGCTTGTGTAATTCTTGCCAAAGCGCCTATTGCATCCATCACTCCACCAAATACCATTGCACATATGATTAGCCATATTGTTCCAAGCATACCCCTCATTCCCCCAGCTGAAAACAAATCATTCAGTTCAGCACTTGATGTTTCAACTGAAGTATCAACTGTTATGGCATTCATAACTCCTTTATATGCAGAACTAAAATTTAATGTATCAGCTCCAGCAATTTTTGCAACAATATCCGGTTGTGCAATTATTGCAGCACCGGCTCCAAGAAGTGTACCAATGAGTAATGCAATAAGTGGTGAAGTTTTCTTAATTATCATAACTATTACAAGTACGGGGACTATAAATAACCAAGGATTAATATTAAATGACTCATCAATAGCTTTTAATTTATCTGAAATATCCGGACTACCTGTAGGATCTAAATTCAAGCCAATAATAATAAACACAATAAACGTAATAGAAATTGTAGGAATAGTAGTCATGGCCATATATTTTATATGATCAAATAGTTCACCCCCTGCCATCGCAGGAGCTAAATTTGTTGTATCACTTAAGGGAGACATTTTATCACCAAAATAAGCCCCAGATAATACTGCACCTGCCGTCATACCTAATGATATGCCAAGTGTATCTCCAATTCCAACCAGTGCAATTCCTACTGTTGCAGAGGTCGTCCATGAACTACCTGTAGCTATCGATATTATCGCGCAGATAATGACACAAGCAGCTAAAAATATACTTGGATTTAAAATCTGAAGCCCATAATATATCATAGATGGAATAATCCCACTTATCAACCAAGTACCTGCCAAAGCGCCAACCATTAAAAGAATTAACAATGCTCCTGTTGTTGATTTAACATTTTCAGCAACCTCTTCAATCATCCGTTTATAAGTTACTTTATTTCGAAATCCGACAACGGCTGCTACTGCAGCACCCATTAATAAAATAAACTGATTGCTTCCGCTTAAAGCATCATCTCCAAAAACAAAAATATTATAAGCCAACATTCCTACCAAAGCCAAAATGGGAATTAAGGCCTCCCAAATATTGAGTTCAGTATTTTCAATTATTTTTTGATCATCAATTTTAATTTCAGAAATATTATCCTTTTCGGCCATTATATATTATTTAAGGTATGTAATGATACAAAGAAATCTAAAACTATGCAATCTGTATAAAATGACTGTTTTAGGGCATGCTTAACGTTCGTTTGATTTTTAATTCTTAATTTTAACTGAACTTAAACTTAACATGTAATGAAAAAATTAACTTTTTATGCCCTAATTGCTATCGTAGCAATTAGTACAGTTGCTTTTGTAAACACAAAAAATACTACTGTTGAAAATGAAATCCCTACAGATGACTTTGTGGAATTCTTGGCAGGTGCCAAATCATATACAATCGAACTAGCAGAATTGATGCCAGCTGATAAATATACAACTAGACCTCATGATTCGGTAAGAAGTTTTGGTGAACAAATGGCCCATATCGGAATGTCGTCTAAATTTTTACTTGATATTTTCGTAAAAGGTGGTCCGATGCCAACTCGGGAAGATTTTGCTGCTGCTGCAAAAATGGAAAAAGAAATGGGTGCTAATAAGGAAGAATGTATAAAAACTATCAATGCAACATTTCAATACATTGAAGATACATACAAAGGAATGGATGAAGCCGCCATGAAAGAAACTTTTACAGTTCCTTTTGATCCTAAGCAACCAAAGTTTGCAAAAAGCAAAGCATTTGACTTTATAAGAGATCATATGATCCATCATAGAGGTCAGGCTCTTGTTTCACTAAGAATGCAAGGTGTTAAAGCTCCGGCTTACAGATTGTATTAAAAGTATTGTATAAAAAAAGCCCTCAGTTGAGGGCTTTTTTTATGCTCTATAAGAATCTTCTTTCCAATTTTTTATCGATTTTTTAATGGCATTTTCTGAAAGGTTTTCAGTTACTGCCCTGGAAGCTAAGTCGGCATACTCATCATCGGATGCAAAACGCAAGCCAATTATTTGACGAGTTGTTAACTTATCATCAAGCATTTTACCGGTTAAGACATAATGCCTAAAGTTTTCTTCGGCTCTTATGGCTCTATCTTGTGCTTTCAAGGCAAATACTCTTGCATACAAAGCTGTAAGCATTAATAATAATGAACCAAAAACAAGCAAGGAAGCATTATAAAGGTTTTCACCTGATGATTTTACTAGATTTACTATAGAACCCACCAATAAAAAAACCGTCCCTAATAAGGTGAAAAAGTGATAAAGAGGCACGAAGCGTCTGTGGTTTGAATAATTTTGAGATTTCATTTTTAAAATGTATTTGGTTAAAAATAATTAATTATTGATATAAGGTAGCTAAATTACTTGTTTACTTCAATAAATTGTAAATAGTCATCGTTTTTAGCAACAATAACATATTCTTTCTCTTGAATTTTTATCATTGCCATATCTTTTACATCATTAGGAGTAAAGAAACCACTTTTGTTCCCTTCTACAGGTTTAAAATTTCCCTGGCCGTCTCCTTTTAAAAATAAGCCGTTACTTGCATCATTTCGAGGTGTTTCTACTTCAGAACTGTATAAATTACCCGCAATAACAGCATCAAGATTAGTATCATTATCAAAATCTTTAACAATTATTTGATTGACACTAGAAAACTGTGCTAAATTGGGTAATTGATGTCTTTTAAATTCACTTCCTGTATTCTCTAAATATACGCTGGCAAATGATTTTACCTGATAGTGTAAGGATTTTTCTAACTCTTTTTCAGTATAAACATCTTCTAACGTGGCATTTGCAAAAGATTCATAATTTTCAAACTTTTTCTTTATTGCAGGTATTTGTTGAGAGGAACATTCTCTACCTCTTACCGGAAATTTTTTACCATCATTAAAATAACTGAGTACTATATCACCAGAATTATTTTTATCAAAGTCATTAAAATAAATGTCAAATGTTTCCTTATCATTCGCCTTATATTTATAATTAAGCCCTAAGTTTCCCACAATAAAATCTACATCACCATCGTTATCAAAATCGCCTTCTTTAATACCAAACCACCATCCTGTGGAATCTTCTAAATTTAGTTGTTCGGTTATATTTTTAAAAGAGCCATTATTATTTTTAAAAATAGTAATAGGCATCCACTCACCAACAATTATTAAATCAATCCAACCATCGTTATTATAATCCGTCCATGTAGCACTGGTAACCATCCCTGAATTTTCTAATTCAGGCGCTATAGTTTTGGTTACATTTATAAATTTGGGATTATCTTTTGTACTTACGTTTTCTAAAATATAACTATTAGCCGGAGAAGGATAACTACCCGGTATAAGTCTACCACCAACAAATATATCCAGATCCCCATCTTTGTCATAATCGGCGTTATATACTCTAGAGCCACTAGTTATCATTTGAGGTAAGGCGGTAGTTGATTTAGAAAAGTTTCCTGAACCATCATTAATATATAGTCTGTCTTGTAACATTTCAGAATTATATTCAAACTCATTACCTCCACTTACCATGTATATATCATTATCTCCATCAGCATCAGCGTCAAAAATCATACTCCCTAGATCTTCATAGTTTTTGTCATTTATAATACCATTAATTTTTTGTTTTTCGAATCCGTTAACCGTTTGAAAATAAATTCCAGCTTCACTTTGTGTAGCCCCACCAACTACAAAATCTTCCAGCTTATCTCCATTTAAATCTCCAACCGATAATCCTGGTCCGAACATAGAAGTTCTATGTGGTAGCAATACTTCTTTTTGAAAGTCGTCATAATAATTTTCGGAATGTTTATGGTTTACCACAATCGTTGTATCTCTAATTGTAGAAAACAAAACGTTTGATTTTTTATATTCCACTTCTTCTGAAGCTAATTGTGCATCATTATAATTAATTTCTATTAACTGATTTTTATCGACATTGATTAATTGTTGTATTTTACCATCTGGCCAAGTAACCTTAATTTTTTCAACTATATCAGCTTTTCCTAAACCGAAATGTAATCTTGGTGCTACTGATGACTGAAAACCTCTGGTTAATGTCATCTCTTGAAATTGCGTAACACTATCTGCAGTAAGCTTAACTTTTACACCAAGTCCAAATTTATTTTTATCAGCACCTTTAAATTTTAGAGTTAAATGATTATTCTTTTCAGAGCTTTTATTCTCAAATATAGCTGCATAATCATCTATATTATTTGTTACAATTTCTAAATCGCCATCATTATCTAAATCAACATAAACACAACCATTAGAGAAACCTTTATACGTTAACCCCCAATCAGTATTGACTGTATCAAAAGTTAAATCCCCGTTATTTTTAAACACAAAATTGTCTATTTTTTCGGATGGTATGGCCAAACTTTTTGCCAACAAACTATCTTTAGACAATCCTTTCTTAGTTATTTCGCCAAAAAAATCTCTATTATTAATTTCTCTTCGAGTTCCATTTGAAATAAAAATATCTTTCCATCCATCATTATCTAAGTCGGCAAATAGAGGTCCCCAACTCCAATCTGTTGAAGATATACCTGCCAAACGGGCTACATTGCTAAAAATTGGCAATGAATCATTCATTATTCCATTATTTATTTGCAAGTTGTTTTGCATGTATTGATAATGAAATCCTGCGTTAACAGTGCTCCAAAACAATTCCGGATTCATACTCGCCATATTTGCTTTTGCCCTCCGGTTATTTTTAGCCATCATATCTACTTGTAAAATATCTAACAGTTGATCATTATTAAAATCGGCAATATCAACACCCATCCCGTAAAAAGCGGTTTGCTTCGTAGTATTTTTTATTTGCTCAGTGAATGTTCCATTTTTATTATTAATAAATAGATAATCAGGAGTGCTAAAATCATTTGAGATATAAATATCTGGCCAATTATCGTTATTTACATCGCCTACCGTAGCACTTAATGTCAAACCAAAAGAACGCAACCCTGCTTCATCAGTAACATCGGTAAATGTATTGCCGTCATTTCTAAATAATCTATCGCTTTCTTTAGATTTAGGATTGTTAACACTGAATCTATATACGGCATTAGGTGTACGAAAACTTGTGGGGGGATAGTTAGCAACGTATAAGTCTAAATCTCCGTCAAGGTCATAATCAAAAAAAGTAGCCTGTACACTATTACCAATATCGTTTAAACGATATTCGGCTGCTCTTTCTGTAAAAGTATTGTCTTTATTATTTATATAAAGTAGATTTTCTTTTGAACCAAACTTTCCACTAACAGAGCAATAAATATCCAAATAACCATCATTATTTACGTCAGCCATTGTTACGCCAGTAAACCATCTATCATCCCCAAGAACTCCTGCTTTTTCAGAAATATCTTCGAATTCTAAATTGCCTTTATTTAAATACAATTTATTAGAAACCATATTACCGGTAAAATACAGATCTATTAAACCATCGTTATTAATATCGCCGGCAGAAACTCCACCACCCATATATAAATAAGCATAACTAAAATAATTCAAGCTATCATTTTCGGTCAATGTGTTTACAAAATCTATATTTGATTTTTCTTTACTTATTTGATGGAAAAGTTTTTCACTTGATGACTTGGTTTCTTTAGTACAAGAGACCAACAGTAAGCCAATACAGTATAGAAATATAATACGCTTCACATTTATAAATTTAATTTGTTAAAGATAGTAATAATGTAACAATTTAAGTGCAAAATTCAGGGTTCTGAAATTATAGTTTACAGTATATTAAAAAGATAGATATTGCTTAATTTGAAGTTAATTTTCAAACCTTTTAAGTTCATCACCGAATCTTTTCCAACTCTTTTTGTAGTTATATTTAGTTTGCCTAAGCCTTGCTCAAATTTATCATTTCCAACATGTAAATCACGCCTGCCATGATCATCAGCTATTACAATAGTTATATTGGGCTACTAATAGGTTCAGTCTTTTGTTCGTCACAGAAAATGAGCAAGAAAAAATTTATAAAAACAATAAGTGCTGTTAATTTTATTTTTTACATCATATTTAATCAAAAAACAGAATCCATTAAATTTTAGTTTAATGGATCCTGCTTACTATAAAACTAATTCAAATATTCTTAAAAACCTGGATTTTGTGTTAAGTTACCTCCACTTAAATCAATTGCCGTTATAGGCAACGGTAATATATCATGCTTGGATTCATATGGTCTTGTTGTACCGTCGAAAGAGGTAATTACTCTTGCTTCATTAACAAAATATTCATTAATGACTTGAACTCCATTACCCCATCGTCTAATATCGAATAACCTGTGGCCTTCCATGCCTAATTCAAGTCGGCGTTCATGCCGAACTGCTTTTCTGGCAAAAGCCTGATCAGCAAAAGAACCATATTCTTCAATTTCATAATTAGCGGCATCTGAAGTTCCACCTTCATTTTGCAAATAAGTCATATTTTTTGCTCGCTCTCTTACCTGGTTCACATAATCTAAAGCTGTGTCCAAATCATTTAATTCAACAGCAGCTTCAGCAGCCATTAATAAGACATCAGAATATCGAATAACATGATAATTGATCCCTGAGTGTTGCTGTCCCCAGCCACCAGTACCTTGATTACCACTTTCACCACTTTGATAAATGTTCTTCTTTGCCAAATAAGGACCAGAGATGTCCGCAAATTCTGCACGAATCCAGTCTTTACCTACCATCGCTCCAAATCCATTATAATCTATAGTTCTTCTTCCGACTGTATAATCTAATCTAGGATCTAAAGGACCGGTATGCGCTGTAAAAGGAGCTGCACTTGTAATTCCATAATCATTTGCTACATCAGTTTGGTTAAAAGTGTCTAATAAAGGTAATCCACTACCATCTGTCTGAAACGCATTTACCAGATCCTGAGAAGGTTGGTAAAAACCGCAACACCATCCGAAGGCATTTGGAAAGTTCAATGTTCCTCCCTGATTTCCATTAAAGGATGAACCCGAATCAGCAGTAAATTGAATTGCAAAAACAGATTCAGAACTATTATCACCGGCAAGACGGAAATTATCAGCAAATTCCGATACTAATGAATATGTACCACTAGTAACAACTGTATTTAATAAGGCAAACGCCTCACTCCATTCAGATTGATAAAGGTGAACCTTACCTTTATAGGCTCTGGCAGTCATTGCACTAGGCCTTCCTACATCACTTTGAGTTGCTGGGAGGTTATCTATGGCAAATTGAAAATCAGCTTCAATTTGATCCCAAATAGGGCCTGTATTTGGCTGATTAAATTCTGTATTATTAAAATTCTCTAAAGAAATAAAGGGTACATTTCCCCATGATCTCTGTAGTTCAAAATTGAAATGTGCTCTTAAAAATCTGGCTTCGGCCTCCTGGAGAGTAAAATCACCACCTTCAACTTTGCCAATCACAGATAATACATTATTAGCCCTATTTACACCAGAAAATAGACCTGTCCATCTTCCTATAAGATATGGGTTTCCAGATTGCCAATCTAAGGTTTCCATTGAAAATAAATCAGCCTGGTCACCATTTGTACTTCCTTTATGTGCATCATCTGAAATAGCATCCAGCCACCAGTTATCACCACTAGAAGTCCAAACGGCACCCGATGAATTATTTCTAACACCATCTAAAGCTGAATATGCACCGGTCAATAATAAATTTATACCCGTTTCATTTTGCAAAGCGTTATCGCTTAGAGCTCCAACTTCTACTGTTTCAGTAAAAGCATCATTACATGCTAGTACACTGACTAACATTAACATTAATAAATAAACTATTTTTTTTCTCATTTTTTAAAATTTAATATTAACACCTAAAGAATATACTTGAGATACCGGAAAAGTTTGAAAATCAACACCCAAGGTCAAATTACCATTATTGGTCTCCTCGGCATCGTCGTCAAATCCTCTAAGTTCAGGATCAAAGCCTGTATAATCTGTAATTGTAAACAGGTTGGTTCCCTGAACATATATTCGAACCGAACTCATATTAATCTTATCAGTAATACTGCTAGGCAGCGTATAGCCTATCTGCAAGTTTTTTAATCTTAAATAAGAACCATCTTCTACGAAGAAAGAATTTGGTGCCGTTTCACTATTTGTAATACTTTGGCTCAATGCGGGTACGTTTGACGGATTTGTCGACGTAAACGCATTCAACACTCGAGTACTTTGATTCGTGTTGAAAAAAGTAGGGAAATCTGTAAATATTCGTTCATAATTATAGATATCATTACCTTGTGAACCCTGGAAAAATGCCGCAAGGTCAAACCCTTCATAAGCACCAGATAAATTAACCCCGTAGGTAAAATCGGGGTGAGGTGTACCGATAAAAGTACGGTCATCATCATTAATTACATTGTCTCCATTGAGATCACGATATCTAAACCTTCCAACGCCGTCTGCATCAGTTACGAACCCTTGATCAGGAGCACCTGAAACTTCAGCCTCCGAGGCAAAAACACCTTCAACAACTCGACCGTAAAATTCTGATATAGAACGCCCTATTTGTGACCTGTTAATTGCGCCCCCTCTAAAAACGGTATTACCTATCTGGAAGGGCGTAATTAAATCAGTAATTTCATTGGTATAGGTAGAAATATTAGCATTTATACCATAGGTAAAACCTGAGCTTGTTTGATTTTTATACCCTATAGTAAAATCAAGACCTTTATTTTCTACTGTTCCAACATTTACTAATGGCGGATTAGCATCCGGCCCAGTAGTAGGAATTGAACTGAAGTCTGGTGTGATAAGATCTTTTGTTTCAATCTTGAAATACTCAACTCCAATAGCAAGTGCATTATTGAACAAGCCAAAATCCAAACCAATATTGGTTGAAGTACTCGTTTCCCATTTTAAATCGAGGTTTCCTACCGAATTTAAAAATGCTCCCGTAACTAAAGAACTACCATTAAAAGAGTAATTAGCTAAACCCTCACTCAAAATAGAAATGTTGCCTGTTGGGTTAGCCACAGCTAAGCTCTGATTTCCAATTTCTCCATATGATGCAGTTAACTTTAATCTGTTAACAATGGCATCTTGCGGGAAAAAATCTTCCTTACTAATTACCCAACCTGCACTAAATGAAGGAAAAATATCACTTTGGTTATCTCCTTTAAAACGTGAAGTCTTATCATTTCTTACAGTAACCGTCGCCAAATACTTCCCTTTATATGAATAGTTGACATTACCAAATATTGAAAATAAAGTAGAATTATTATTAAAGGCTTCATCCACCTGAGGTGCACCCGCTCCGTTATTCAATAAATAAAAATCTGGTGTTTCAAACAAAAAATCCGTACGGCTAATTCCCTTAGCCTTGATACTTTGTTCTAAGGCCTCTATACCAACAAGGGCATTTATTGAGTGATCACCAAGTGTTTTATTATAATTTAAGGTATTTGTCCATGTCCAGGAATAAAGATTTTGATCTCCATCTTGAAGTAAATTTACCCCAAGTGGTTCTGCCGATTCAGGATCTAAGGCCTGAAAACCGATACTATTAAATGCTTCCATGCTTCCACTTAAAGTTGTTTTAAAGTTCAAGCCGTCATATAACTCAACATTACCATATACGTCTCCAAAAACGCGGAACCTTTTTACATAATCATCACTAGCTCTTATTAAGGAAGCAACTGGATTGTTCGTGTTACTTAATCCTGTAGAATTGCTATTGGGCCCTGCAAAAGCACCATCATTGTCGCGAACAGGAATTATAGGGCTAGATCGTAAGGCTCTGTTCACTTGGGTGCCGGCCTCAGCTGCTCCAGCTTGTCTGGAAAATGAAGCACTTAAATGTTGGCCAAAAGTTATTTTGTTTGCAACTTTAAATTCAGAATTCAATCTTGCTACACCACGTTTAAAACCAGTACCTAATAATACGCCTTCACGGTTTAAATAACCTGCAGACATAAAATATTTACCTGTTTCATTTCCATTTTCTAATGAAATAGACAAGTTTTGTGTTTGTGCACTCTGTGTAATTGCTTCCAACCATTTGGTTCCTCCAATTGGGACTGTAGTAGGACCGTTTGTAGGTAAAATTAAACTGGTAGGAACGGTAAAAGTACCCGTACCATTTGGATCATATTGAGGATGTGTAAGGATAGCTCCGTCATTAACCAAACTTTGAAAGATCATATCTCTATGTTGCTCAGGGTTTAATAGACTAGGAATGTTGTCTACCTCTGAAACCCCAGTATAGAAATCTACTGAAACTTTGGCACCATCCATATTATAGCCTCCACTCTTCGTGGTAACAATAACAACTCCGTTTGCAGCTCTTGCACCATAAATAGCGGCGGCGGCATCTTTTAAAACGTTTAATTGATCAATATCGGCTGGGTTGATACTGTTAAATATACCCGCATCATCTGTTTGAACACCGTCAATTATAAACAGAGGATCGGTATTATTAATTGTACCGAAACCACGAATATTAATTTTTGGAGCATCTCCTGGTCTACCACTACTAACTACAGAAACACCTGAGGCTCTACCCTGTAATAGTTCAGCTGCATTTACAACCGGTGTTTTTATAGCTTCAGAAACATCAACAGAAGCGACTGCCCCTGTTAAATCCCCTCTCGTTTGTGTAGTATAACCCACAACTACAACCTCGTTAAGTTGGTTGGCATCTTCTACAAGAATAATAGTAAAATTTGTTTGGCCGTTTACATTGACCTCTTTGGTAGTATAACCAACAAAGCTAACAACCAAAACAGCATCTGAGGCCACATTATTCAATGTGAAGTTACCATCAAAATCTGATTCAGTTCCGTTTTCAGTTCCTTTTACAACAACACTCGCACCTGGTAAAGGACCACTTGCGTCGGTTACTGTTCCAGTTACTGTTTGTGCAAATATCACACTAGCCGATAGCATGATACAAAAAAATAGTAATTGTTTAAGTAATTTGATTTTCATAATTGTTTAAATTAGTTATTTAAATTAGTTATTTAAGTAGTTATTGGGGTCTTCCCAAAAAATAATCTAAATCGTTAGTTTTAATTCATATTTACATAGGCATTTTTTTTATTTGTTAGGAATCTATCAATTTTAAAGATTTAATATTAGCAAAAATATATATAAATGATGCAAAAAATAGCAATCACGTAATGCCAAAAATAAAAATTTTATTCTAAAATCTTGTCTAAATTATGTTAAACTACGAAAACGATTTCGTGCTAAATATAATAGAAACTCAAAAAGCTCTGCTAAATTTATTGAAATTTAATTAATCATAAAGTATAACAGGTATTTGGTTATTTACCAGGTAATTATCTCTTTTTTAAACCTAGTTTATGTCCTGCCAAAGCATAATACAAGATAATTACATAACAAGGAATTAAAATCCAGTAGCTTGATGTTGCCGACTGTGATAATGCCGAAGCTTCATTAATACCTTCGGTAATAAGTTCTGTTTTATTGGTATCTACCAATCTTCCGTAAAGTGGTGGAATAATTGCACCTCCCGAAATTGCCATAATTAACAATGCTGAAGCTGTTTTGGTAAATTTCCCCAAACCTTTTAAGGTTAGCGGCCAAACTGCCGGCCAAACTAAGGCATTTGCAATACCGAGCGCGGCCACAAATAATATAGATGTAAAACCTGTTGTAAATAGAATACAAACTGTGAATATTATTCCTAAAGTTGCACTTATTTTAAGAGCCGTACTTTGACTTATATATTTTGGAATCAAAAATACGCCTAAAGCATATGTTGCAACCATAGCCATTAAGGTATATGTGGTAAAATATTTCGCTTCAGCACCAGAAAAACCTAATGAAATACCATAAGCTATAATAGTATCACCAGCTATAACCTCAGCTCCAACATAAACAAACAGGGTTAATACACCTAACCATAGATGTGGAAATTGGAAAATACTCGTTTTTGCCGATTCACCTTCGACAGTTTCTTCAATTGGTGCTGCTTCCACATGTGGTAGTGGTGCCTTTCTTATTAATATGCCTAAAACAAATAACACAACCGCCATAGCAATGTAGGGAGTTACGACACTATCTGCCATTGTATCTAACAATTGTGCTTTTTCTTCACCACTAACTACTGTTATTTTTTCTTTTATTTCATCAATACCCGATAAAAGTATAGCACCAAAAATCAAGGACCCTAGTGCTCCTGCAACTTTATTTGCAATTCCCATAATTGCAATACGCTTTGCTCCACTTTCAATCGGGCCTAAAATTGTGATATAGGGGTTTGCAGCCGTTTGCAATATTGTCATTCCCATTCCTTGGACAAAAATACCTGCTAAAAACACCCAATAAGTTCTTGCGCCTGCTGCCGGAATAAAAACTAAGGCACCCAGACCCATAATTATCAAACCTAACGACATTCCTTTTCGATATCCAATCTTATTTAAGATATACGAAGCCGGTAAAGCCATTACTACAAATGATATATAAGATGCCGAGGCAACAAAGTAAGATTGCGCTTCAGTAAGCTCATTAATAGTTTTCATAAACGGGATTAAAGCGCCGTTAATCCATGTTACAAAACCGAAAATAAAAAATAATCCTGCGATTATCATTATAGGAATCGTATAATTATTTTTCTCTGATACGGATTCGTTGGTAGGTTGGGTCATTTTTGTTATTTTTAAATTACAGAAAGTAAATTTTTTAGGGATTCAAAGTATCGAATGTAATAAATTAATTGATATTATGATACTTGGTTTAAAAAAATTTGAACAAGACAGTTAGATTTAAGCAGAAAAAAACTTTTGCTTTTTTGGAATTCAAATAACTAATGATATAAATTTCAAAAGCCTCAGAAACAACAATATTAAATTGTTCCAAAGGCTTATTAATGCTTGATAAATCAACTGAAATATAGTCCTTTAATTCAATCTCTGAATCTAGAACTCTTAAAGGTTTATCTGAAATATTAAACAGAAACTTATCAAAGTCATAAAATATTATTCTCTTACTTTTCCGTTAAAAACGCTAACCTTTGAGTTAAACGGATTTCCTGAAGCTCTACGCAATAATACGACCTGGCCAGTATGCCAAATAGCATCAGCAATGGGGCCATTAATATTATTCCAAAAAGGATATTCAGTGCTGCCTTTTTCACTTTTAAATACGATTTTATACTCTAATAGGTCAGTACTTTTTAATAATATCTCACTTGCTTTTTTGAAGTTTTCCAATGTTATCTTTCGCTTCTCTTCATAATTTAATTCGCGCCGAGGCGCAGATCTATCATTAGCAGTTTTAGTTGTTGCATTAACAATAACATTAGATAAACCATATATATGATCAATAGTTTCACCACATGTTCTCCCTTTTTCACTTGGGCTATATACCAGATCTTCAGCTCGTAAGCCTTCTGTTGCCCAATAATATCTAAATCCTAATCCGTCAATCATTCGAGCGGCTACAGACCCTGCTGTATAACTATCAGGATATTCCGGAATTTGAGAATAGGGTAAATCAGTCGTTTTCATGTCTTGGGCTATTAAATTTGTTAAACTAAAAATAATACAGCAAAAAATTAAAGTAATTTGTTTCATAAAGGTTTATTTTCTAAAAGTTAAATATACTACCTAATTTTGTAAATTTAACTTTCATTTTTATTTTCAGCATGACAACATTACCAGAACTCTATTTTAAAACTGATATTGAATGGCGAGCGTGGCTTGAAATAAACCATAGTAGTTCAAATGGGGTTCACCTCATTTTCTATAAGGTTGCAAGCAATAAACCAAGTATGCGTTGGGAAGAAGCTGTAAAAGTTGCCCTTTGTTTTGGTTGGATAGATTCAACTGTAAAAAAAATTGATGATGAGCGGCGACGTCAATACTTTTGTCCGCGTAATGAAAGAAGCGTATGGAGCAAACTTAATAAGACATATATTGAGCTATTATTGACCGATAATCTAATCCACGAAAGTGGACTCAAAAAAATAGAAATTGCCAAACAAAATGGGTCATGGATAGCATTGGACGCAGTTGAAAATGGTATTATTCCTGAAGACCTGCAAAAAGCCTTTTTATTATATTCTGAAGCATTTCAAAACTACCAAAATTTTGCACCTAGTTATAGAAAAAGCTATCTATATTGGTTAAATCAAGCAAAACGGGAGGAAACAAGAAATAATAGAATACTACAAATTATCGAACTGTGTAATAAAAATATAAAATCTAGATAATTATTTTTAAACCTGAGTTCGACCTAAGATTTGTATACAGTTTAGATAAATTTTTATTCAATTCGAAGACGAATTTTAGAAAGACTAACAAGTTAGTTTGAGAGAATTTGGCAAGAATTGGAAAAAATTTACTAAATCCGAAGGAAATGCAAATAAAAGGCAATCTTTTCATGCAAATTATTTAAAATATCTAGATATTCCTTCAAATTTTCCATTTCAAATCTCACCTCCTCTTTACATTCTGT
>Ga0209344_10000512_pt1 | contig 66321 bp, 58 predicted proteins | sample Cruoilmetagenom6_FD_187293 | JGI IMG/M metagenome (GOLD analysis project Ga0209344, IMG submission 187293) | Oil polluted marine microbial communities from Coal Oil Point, Santa Barbara, California, USA - Santa Barbara Oil Seep Sample 6 (SPAdes)... | ecosystem: Environmental > Aquatic > Marine... | reverse complement strand
TTAGGTAATCCCCGGTTTAAGGCGCAGTGTACAACATCCGGTCAATCCGGTCGGAAGCCAAAAGGGGAACACCATGAACCGAATGATCCTGACCATTGCACTGTCGCTGTCTGCTGGCGCTATCGCCATGGCGATGCCGGTGGGAAAGCCAAGCCTGCAACCCGCCAACCAATACCCGACAATGCAGGTCGCTGAAACCGGGACGCCGGAATTCATGCGTTTGGACGCGGCACTTCGCGAAGCCCAGACCGCACTCTACAATTATGAAACCCAAAACGCTGAAAAGAGCGGAACCGACGAATTTGCCAGCAATTCCGCCGCTCTGGAAGCCGATGCGAAAACGCTCTTCAAGCAAGTAGAAGACGAAGGTTGCAAGTCCTAGTCTGCAGCTTTTTGCTCGGCCCTTCAGTGAACTTTACAGGACCTTCACAGGGGCAGTGATTTTCAACCTGCTGCCAAAAATGCTAATATAGCCCGGCAATAACAGGGAGGAAATCAGGATGACCAGATCCATGGTAATCCTTGTGGCCGCCGGTTTGAGCCTCGCGCTTGCACCAGCAGCGGTGGCAAAGACGTGCAAACCTTCTGTGAATGGCTTCAGCTCGCCCGGCCCCATTCGGGAAGTGGCGAAGTCATTAGCGATGGCCAAATGGAAAATCGTTGTTACGCAGAAATATACGCTGCAGTACTCCAATTGGGGCAATGCCAGCTCCAAATCAGTCACCTGCACCACGAAAACAACCGCTCTGGGAACCAACAAGTACACCTGCAAGGCAAAGGCCAAGCCCTGCATCCATTAGGTACTGCACCACCTGCTCTGGGCGGATGATGCGCGCGCGTAAAAGGACACCTCATCGACAATCTGACGAATAGGAGTCTTTCCCGCCTGCAGACGCAGGCGCTGCTGGATCCCGGCTCGGAGGCCGGGATGACGGTGGAGGGATCGAGGATGACGATGGAGGGGGCGGAATGGTTAAGAGGCCGGAGACGGCGCCCCTCTCCCCTTGAGGGAGAGGAAACGCAGCGGACTACCGTCCCGGCTTTCCGGTTTTGCCCGGACGCCGTTTTTGCCGCGCGGCTTCTGCCGGGTCTTCATAGGAGCCGGTGCCGATCTTGTGGCGTCTAGGTTCGCTCACGGCTGAGCGCTCACTTTGCTCGCTAGCCTGCGCGGGCGCGGGCTGACCGCCCGGCGCGCGGTCGCGCTTGCGGCCTTCGTCCGTATCGGTGCCCTCGCCCGATCTGGTGGGAAGTGGTCCCTCGTGGCGCGGCTTTTCCGTCCGGCCAACCGTCATTTCATCCAGTGAGTTTTTGCGGAAATAGGAGGGATTGTTTTCCTCGCTCACGCTGGATTGGTTCTCGCTTACGCTGCTTTTCTGCCCCGCCCTTAAGCTCCTCGCATTCGCCTCGTCGCTGGCGGGGACCCCGGACGACTTCGCCGATTCTTTTCCCCCTCCAGATGACGAACGCACCGGTTTCCCGGTCGCCTTTGCCTTGCGCGATGCCCTGGTGTTTTCCACCCCGGCATCACGCGCCATCGGGTCTTCCATCAGATCCAGTTCAACTGCCTTGAGCCGCTTGACCTCGTCGCGCAGGCGCGCAGCGGTTTCGAAGTCGAGATCGGCAGCCGCATCACGCATCTGTTTCTCCAGGGCTTCGAGATGGGCGGCGAGATTGCCACCGACCAACGCGCCCTCATCCGTGCCACCCTTGCCGGGTGCGGCGATGGAGGCGCGAACGTGATCACGCTCATAGACCGAGTCGAGAATGTCGGAAATATGCGCCTTGACCGATTCCGGCGTGATGCCGTTGGCGGCGTTGTAGGCCTCCTGCTTGGCGCGGCGGCGCGAGGTTTCCTCCATGGCGCGCTCCATTGAGCCGGTGATCTTGTCGGCATAGAGGATGACCTTGCCGTCGACATTGCGCGCGGCACGTCCGATGGTCTGGATCAGCGAGGTCTCGGAACGCAAAAATCCTTCCTTGTCGGCATCGAGAATGGCCACCAACCCGCATTCGGGGATATCCAGCCCCTCGCGCAACAGGTTGATGCCAACCAGCACATCAAAGGCGCCAAGCCGCAAATCGCGCAGAATCTCGATGCGTTCCAGCGTATCGATGTCCGAATGCATGTAGCGCACCCGCACACCCTGTTCGTGCAGATATTCTGTCAGATCCTCGGCCATGCGCTTGGTCAGCACCGTGCAAAGGACGCGATAACCGGCCTCTGCGGTGGCGCGGATTTCGCCCAGCACATCATCAACCTGGGTTTTTGCGGACCGCACCTCGACGGGCGGGTCAATCAGCCCGGTCGGGCGGATCACCTGTTCGGCAAACACGCCGCCGGACTGCTCCATCTCCCAGTTGCCCGGTGTGGCCGAGACGGCCACGGTGGTGGGCCGCATCGCATCCCATTCCTCAAACCGCAGCGGGCGATTGTCGAGACAGGACGGCAACCGGAAGCCATACTCGGCAAGCGTTGCCTTGCGGCGGAAGTCGCCCCGGTACATACCGCCGATCTGCGGCACGGTGACGTGGCTTTCATCGATGAACAACAGCGCGTTGTCGGGCACATATTCGAACAATGTCGGCGGCGGTTCACCCGGCGCACGACCGGTAAGGTAACGCGAATAGTTTTCGATGCCTTGGCAAACTCCGGTGGCTTCAAGCATTTCGAGATCAAACCGCGTGCGCTGTTCCAGCCGCTGGGCTTCGAGCAGCCGACCAGCTTTTTCAAGCTCGATCAGCCGATGCTTGAGCTCTTCCTTGATCGACTTGGTGGCCTGATTGAGTGTTGGACGCGGGGTGACATAGTGCGAGTTGGCGTAGATCTTGACGCTTTTCAAATCGCCGGTCTTCTGCCCCGTCAGCGGGTCAAACTCGGTGATGGAATCAATCTCGTCGCCAAACATCGAGATGCGCCAGGCGGCGTCTTCGAGGTGGGCTGGATAAAGTTCGATGGTATCACCGCGGACCCGGAACGAGCCGCGCTGGAAATCCATGTCACGGCGCTTGTATTGCTGGGCCACCAGATCGGCGAGCAACTGGCGCTGATCGATCCTGTCGCCGACCTCCATCTGAAATGTCATGGCGGTGTAGGTTTCCACCGAGCCGATACCGTAGATGCAGGAGACCGAGGCGACGATGATGACGTCATCGCGCTCCATCAACGAGCGGGTGGCGGAATGGCGCATCCGGTCGATCTGCTCGTTGATGGTCGATTCCTTCTCAATGAAGGTATCAGTGCGCGGCACATAGGCTTCCGGCTGATAGTAATCGTAGTAGGAGACGAAATACTCGACCGCATTGTCGGGGAAGAAGTTCTTGAACTCGGAATAAAGCTGCGCGGCCAACGTCTTGTTGGGAGCTAGAATGAGCGCCGGGCGCTGGGTTTCTTCAATAACCTTGGCCATGGTGAAAGTCTTGCCGGAGCCGGTAACGCCGAGCAGCACCTGATTGCGCTCGTTTTCATTGGCCCCTTCCACCAGATCTGCAATCGCCTGCGGTTGGTCCCCGGCAGGTTTGAGATCGCTGGCCATGCGGATGGGAATCCCCCCCTCGGATTTTTCCGGTCGTGCCGGACGATGGGGCAACCACGCCTTGCCGTTCTTGAATAACGGGTTACCGCTCTCGATGAGATCCGACAGCGCCTGCACAGTGGCGGTGTTGGCCGTACCCGCCAGTGTTTTCTCCGCCTCCTCCATCGACATGTCGAGACCGGCCACGGCGTTGAGACCGGCGGCAGCCCGCTCCCGTGGATCGGCAGTGCCGCCAATGGACGTGCCGCGGGCGGTTTTTTTGGCCTTGATCTTTTCGAATTCCGCCTGCTCTGCCTCACTGCGTGACTTGGCCGCTTTCTTGCGATGCTTGCCAGCCGAGGAGCGAATGGCGCGGGTTTCTTCCTTGCGGCGCTGCTTGACGGCTTCACGCTCGGCCTCCCGCGCCATCTGTTCCGCCCAATCGGCGACCGACCCACTGCCACTGACCGGCGCGCCTTCGAACGAGGTTTGAGGCGCTTCGCCAAAACCGGAAGCATCGCTGCCGGATTTCGCAGACTTGGAACGGGATTTTTGAGGTGATCTTGCCATCATCGCAATATGGGACGGACCCGACCTGATTGGAAGACCTGCCGCATGCCAAACACGCAACATATCCCTGCATTGCTGTCCGCTGCTGACGGTAGATGTCAGCAGGAACCAAGCTGAATCAAAATTCGCCAAAAAGTTCATTTGATCAATTTTGTTGGCAGGCGAGGTCCGTTTCGACGTCTAATTTTTGAGTAGAATTTGTCTCATATTAAGAGGCGGGTAAATGTGATCATCATGGTTCAGCGATGAACAAATCATCGGCATAATCAAAGAGCAGGATGCTGGGATGCCGACTGCGGAGGTTTGCCGCAAACATGGCATCTGCACACGGCATTCCTTGGACGCCATGGGATGCAATGGTTATCAGGCTTATTTCTTTGTCCGCCCGATGAGAGCCGAAGCACTGTAAAACCGGCTGCAGAAGTATGAGACGTTGAAGCAGTGGGCTGAACCGGCTAGGAGCTTTGCAACAACCTACGCCTTGAAACAAATATCTCTATGCCATTCAAGATAATGAGGATGCGGGCGAAGATGCGCTGGAGATGGAACGATAGCCTTACCATCACCAGGTAAGAGCCTCGATACATCGTGGTTCAACTGTCGGGAGTGCAGAATCGTAAAATCTTCCGCAAGTGAAAGCAGTCCCCGGTCAAACATCCAGTGAACCGTGCCGGATAAGGCAATTCCATTCCGGATGGTGTCAGGCCCGCCTGCTTCTACTGGTTTGATGTGAGCCGCTTCAACCTCTGGTCGCCCGTGCCCATTGATAAGTCTGAGACCTGTAAATGCACAAGTTCGATCATAAGCCTCCCGAACATGCTGCTTGAACTTCGCTTCGCGGAATGGCCGGTTAACGAGTTGTTGCACTATGCGACGCTCAAACTCGTTATTTGGATCATGTTCGAAAGCAGCTTGATCAAGTTCTGAGAAACCCAAAGGATTAGTTGCCGTCTCCTCATCCGTACGACCTGGCCATTCGGGTTCCTTGGAAAGACCCCGCGCAACAATTGCAATAAACTCATTTCGGTCGATGATGCGAACAGCCTGCACGGCGCGACCGCCGTTGACTGATCCGTCAGACTTAAAGAGAGCCTTTTCGTACCCGCCATTTTCGCTGTAAAGAATATCAGTATCAAAATTAAGAAAAGAATCCACATAAGCATAATAGTGATCTGCCAACCGCTGATCAACCTCAATCCGAGCTACACGGGCGAAGGCAGAGTAGAAACGACCCAAACGACCAGATAAGGGTCCATAGTAGACAATAAAATCATTTAATGTCTGTTCAACCCGGCTGAGATACTGCTTAGGAAAATGATAGCGATCCGCTGGATCGTCATCATAAACACTATCCTCGCGATGATAGAATATTGCATTTGCCACGTATGGGATCCGGGAGTTTTAGACAACCGAGTTTGACGTCTACAAATATTACTAGCAGTTTAAGGTCAAGTGAAGCGGATTCAATGAAAGATAATCAGTGTAGCGTAAGCCGATTGCTCCCTACTCCGGCTTGCCATTCTTCCACTCGACTGTTTGGCCATAGAGCGGCACGGTCGAGATTGCCATTTTTGCTGATCCGTCCTGCACCTGTCGCGAATGGACCAGATAGATCAGCGTATCGTTGGCCTTGTCGTAGAGCCTGTTGACCACCAGTTTCTTCCACACAAGCGACCGGGATTCCTTGAAAATCTCTTCACCATCCTCATCGAGATCGATAGCGCCAATCGCCAGCGGACCTGTTTGCCGACAGGCGATTGACGCGTTGGACGGGTCTTCAAACCAGTTGCCATTTTTCAACCGGTCGAGCATCCCGCGGTCGAAATAGGCCACATGACAGGTTACGCCGGAGATTTCCGGATCCGCAACCGCGTCGACAATGATGTCATTGCCTATCCAGTCCACGCCAACTTCACCAACTTGTTCTGCTTGTGCATTGGTTGAGGAAAGCGCACCCACAGACACAACAGACGCGGTCAACACGAAAGCGAAAAAACGGGTGATACGGTTCATCTTGATCTCCTGGATCAGTCAATTGGCAGTTGCAGCAGCAATCTTCAAAATTTCACGACAGCCATCCGCCGCAATCAGATCTGATATAGGAGTCCATCAAACAGTTTCAAAGTTTACGGCCCAACAACCCGCTTGTTCCGGCACTGGCGACGCGATAAAAGAGATCATGCAGATCACAGGGTCGAAGATTGGAAACACGCAAACTGATTGGATTGGCGAGACGCCGGGAACCGATGAAACGCGCACCATCGCCGACGCGCTAAGTACCAGCAGCCTGCGCTTTCTTGATCTTGCAATCATTGGATTTGTAGCAAGTGCGCTGGCAACGATGGCAGGTTTCGCCTTTGCGGGCTGGTCGACCCACGGCGCCGCCATTCTGATGGACTTCGCGACCGGCGGACTATCCTGGTGTCTCTGATTTTGTGCTGGACACCGCCGCATTTGGCGCTATGTCCCAATGACCCTGAGATACTGTCTCTTGCCTGCCATGAGGCAGTGTGCCCTATGGGCGCGCGCCTGATCCTGCACTAACTTCCCGCCAACCAACTTATATTTTCATCCACGGAGTTCTTAGATGGCGGCTTTACGCAAGATTATTTGGGGTTTCATTGTCATCTTCGCCGGCTTTTCCGGCTGGTTCGCATACGAGCTGTATACGTCCGACATCGGCATGACGGAGAAACCCTATGGTGTTGCCTTCGAATTGACCGACATGAATGGAGCACCGATCACCGAAGCCGCCTTCCGCGGCCAACCGACAGCATTGTTCTTTGGCTTCACCCATTGCCCGGAAGTCTGCCCGACCACACTCTATGAGCTCGATGGCTGGTTGAGAAAGGCTGATCCGGAAGGCAACCGCATCAATGCCTATTTCATAACCGTTGATCCCGAGCGTGACCCGCCGGAAATCATGAACAACTATGTCAGTGCAGTGTCAGACAGGATTGTCGGCATTTCCGGAGATCCCCGGAAAGTCGCTGCGGTGATCAAGGGTTTCCATATCTATGCCAAGAAAGTCGCCATTGACGGCAGTGCAATTGAGGACGACTACACCATGGACCACACCGCATCGGTTTTTCTGCTCGATGCCGATGGCCGATTCAAAAGCACCATTGCCTGGGGCGAAAATCCGGAAAATGCAGTCAAAAAACTGGAAAACCTGCTAAAAGGCTAAAACTTCAAACACACCCCGCCCGATCAAACCTTAACCACCAAAAAGGCCAGTAGCACCTTGGACGACATCGCAATCAAGATCGCCTTTATCGCAGGCGCCGGAATCACGGCCCAGTGGCTCGCCTGGCGGCTGCATCTACCGGCCATCGTCTTGCTGCTCGCCGCCGGCTTTCTCGCCGGTCCTGCAACCGGCTTCATCAATCCGGCGGCAGATTTTGGCGACATTTACCGGCCAATGATTTCGATGGCGGTTGCGATCATCCTGTTCGAAGGTGGGCTTACCCTGAACTTCAAAGAGGTGGCCGAAACCTCAAAGGCGGTTCGCAGGATCATTCTGGTCGCCGGGCCTTTGACCTGGCTGATGGCAGCCCTTTCCGCACATTATTTTGGTGGCTTGAGCTGGGCAACGGCCATCGTGCTGGGCGCGGTGCTGATCGTCACTGGCCCCACCGTCATCATGCCGTTGCTGCGCCAAGCGCAACTGGCGTCGCGCCCAGCATCCATCCTGCGATGGGAAGCCATCGTCAACGATCCGATTGGCGCACTTTGTGCGGTGATCGCCTTTGAAGGCGTATTGGTCTATATCGGACAGCATGAACCGGAAAACCTTGCCCTGCGGGTTTTCATCGGCGGTTTTTCTTCCGTTTTGGTCGGCTATCTCGGTGCCAAGCTGATCGAGTGGTCGTTTATCCGCGGCCATGTTCCCGAATTTCTCAAAGCGCCGGTACTGCTGGTCATCGTGCTGTTGGCCTATGCGGTGACCAATCTGGCGCTGGAAGAATCCGGCCTGCTGACAGTCACCATCATGGGACTTGTTCTGGCCAATACACGCATTGCCTCGCTGACCGACATGCGTCGCTTCAAGGAAACCATCACCACACTTCTGGTCTCCGGCGTGTTCATCATGTTGACGGCTTCTTTGAGTGTGAACGATTTCGCCGAACTTGACTTCAGGGCTTTACTGTTTGTGGTTTCGCTGCTGTTTGTCATCCGGCCGATCGCCATCATGGTTGCCACCATCGGTTCGGGCGCGACACTACAAGAGCGCATTCTAACTTCATGGATCGCCCCGCGCGGCGTGGTCGCAGTCGCCGTCTCCGGTCTGTTTGGAACCCTGCTGACCGATGCCGGCATTGAAGATGCTTCCCGCATGGTGGCATTCACCTTTGCCGTGGTGGTTTCCACCATCCTGTTGCATGGTTTTACGCTTGGCCCGCTGGCCCAGTTTCTTGGCCTCAAGAAAACATCAAAGCCCGGCGTATTGATCGTGGGTGGTTCGCGGTGGTCGACCGCGTTTGCGCAAAAACTCCAAGAGCATGAAATTCCGGTGATGCTGGCCGATCAGAACTGGAACCATCTTTCCCACGCGCGGCAGTCCGATGTGCCGGTCTATTTCGGTGAAGTCTTGAGCGAGAACGCTCACCACACCATCGAGCCAAAACGATACGCAAACCTGATCGCGACAACCGACAATGATTCATACAATGCGCTGGTTTGCACCGATTTCGGTCCCGAGCTGGGCCGCAGCCATGTGTTCCAGATCGGCAGCGAAGAAAGCGAAAAAGAATACCGCAGCCTATCATTTACCCTTGGCGGCCGCCCGTTATCCAGGCCGGGCCTCAGCTTTTTCACGTTCCGTGAGCGCTACGCGGCAGGTTGGACATTCCAGATTACGGGCCTGACCAACGAGTTCGGTTGGGTTGAATATCTCAACTCCCGCCCTGATGGCACTGTGCCGCTTTTGTGGGTCAAACCCTCTGGTGGAATTGCATTTTTCTCCATTGCCAGTTCCACCCCGTCTTCCGGTGACAGCATCCTGAGTTTTGGCCCCCCGCCAGGTAAATCTGCGACCCAGAAGGCCGACGAGAAAGCCGAAAAGCGCGCCGCCGCCAAAGCCAAGAATGGCAATGGCAATGGCAATGGCAATGGCAATGGCAATGGCAAGTCTGGCACAAAGCCACCAGCAAGCAAGGCGAAAACCTGATGCCGACTTCACGCCTCTTTGTCAGATTGACCGAAAAGGGAGCCGGACAGGCACTCGACATCATGGCCACCCGTTTTGAGGACGAAGGTTTTCCTTTGGCCAGCAGCGAAGTGGACGAGACAAACGATATTTGGGAGGCGTCGCTCTATCTCGACGCTGTCGATGACGGCACAACCAAACAGCTTCTTTCGGAATGTCTCGCTGAAACCTTTCCTGATCACCAGGTGCAAATGGAAGTACTGGAAGACATCGACTGGGTGAGCCATTCACTCACTGGTCTCAAGCCTGTACGTGCCGGACGCTTCGTAGTCCATGGCTCCCATGATCGCGATGCGGTTCGCGTTGGCGATATCGGCATCGAGATCGACGCGGCGCAAGCCTTCGGCACCGGCCACCACGGCACCACTGCGGGTTGCCTCGAAATGCTGGAAAAGGTGGTGACTGCCTGGCCGACCCGGAAAGGCTACCCATCGCCCATTCTCGATCTCGGGACCGGCTCCGGCGTACTGGCGATTGCCGCAGCGCGGTTAGTGCCAGCTGCAATTCTGGCCACTGATATCGATCCTGTTGCCACAAAGGTCGCGCTTGAAAACATGCGCATCAACAAGGTTGGTGCTCAGGTGCGGGTTGCCACCGCTGCGGGGTTTCACTCGACGTCAATTCAGAACTCGGCACCATTTGACCTGATCATTGCCAACATACTCGCCCGCCCCTTGATGCGGATGGCGCCGGAGATTGCTGCCAGTCTGAGCGTGGGCGGCTCGGTCATCCTGTCGGGAATTCTGGCGGAACAGCGCTGGAAGGTACTGGCGGCATTCAACACGCAAGGGCTCTCACATGTAAGCACGCTCTGGCGCAATGGCTGGGTAACACTGCATTTGCGCTGAACCTTCCCCAAAAACAAAAACGGCCAGGCGCAATCGCACCCAGCCGCTTGAACACCATTTAACTGGTCTGATCCGACAGATCAGAGGAAATAGGTCTGGTGACCTTCGCGACCGATTTCTTCGCGCGTCCGACCAAGCATTTTCAATGAATCATCATCAAGCTGCAGAAGCGCGCCGTTTACATAGCGGCGGACCTGGCGTTCGCGGGCTTTGACCATGCGGTCATACGCATTGTGAAAAAAGTTCCGGGACATTGCACCGTTTCCTTGATTGGACAGGGCATCTGCCGCCGCCCGTTTCTATTACTGGCTCAGACTACATCGATTCCTTTCGCAGGTGCACAGTTTATGTTGCAGTGCAGCTATGCATGACATGCACGCCACATTAACAAGCTTTGCAGATTCGTTAAGGTGTTGTGTCAGGCCCTTCAGGCGACTGTGGGCTATGGTGGTTGCAGGCTTTTCACCTTCCCGTTAGACATTTGCATCGGACAATGTTCATCGATCACTGCCCAATGCCCCAGACGCCGCTCGGAAAGCCAACATGTTTCAAAAATTCGATGTTCTCTCATCACCTGAAAAGGCTGCACCGCGAATTGCTGCCCTCCGCCAGACCTTTGAGGCACTCGGCGTGGACGCCGTTGCAGTGCCACGGGCTGATGAATATCTCGGTGAATATGTTCCAGACAATGCCGAACGATTGGCCTGGCTGACCAGCTTTACCGGTTCTGCAGGACTGGTTTTGGTGCTCAAGGGATCAGCGCATCTTTTCGTTGATGGGCGCTATACAGCCCAGGCAGCGAAACAGGCAGATGACGCAGTTTTTCAAATCGAAGATCTGGTCAGCACGCCACTGCATGATTTCCTGCGCACCAAAGTGACCAAGGGCCTGCGTCTTGGACTTGACCCATGGACCTGGACAAGTTCGGAAATTGACCGGATCGAAGCAGCTCTCACCTCTATTGATGGCAAGGTTGTTTTCCTCGGCGAAAATCCCGTTGATGCGGTCTGGTCCGACCGGCCGGAACCTCCACTGCAACCGATCACCATCCAACCGCTGGAATTTGCTGGCAAGCTGGCCAAAGACAAAATTACCGAAATGCAGAAAGTTATCGCTGATACCGGTGCTAAGGCAGCCATTCTGTCTGACCCCTCATCGGTAGCCTGGACTTTCAACATTCGAGGCTCGGACCTGCCCTCCACGCCACATCCGTTGTGCCGCGCAATCATCCACGCAGAGGGAATTGCGCAGATCTTTATCGATTCACGCAAGATCGGCATTGAACAGGCAGCCTACCTCACCCAACTGGCCGATCTTGTTGAAACGGATGGTTTTGTTGATGCAATCGCCGCTGTCGCCAACGGCGGCACTTCCGTCATGGTTGATCCCGGGGTTGCACCCCATGCAGTTCGAATGTTGATCGAAACAGCAGGCGGCAAAGTCATTGCAGCACCTGATCCCGCCCGCCTGCCCCGCGCCATCAAGAACGACGCCGAATTGACCGCCAGCGCCAATGTGCACAAACAGGATGGTGCGGCCATGGTGCGCTTTCTGCGTTGGTTTGACGACCAGCCCGAAGGCAGCATGGATGAAATCTCGGCGGCGACTGCGCTCGAAGGGTTTCGTGCCAGCACTGGTAACGACATGCAGATGCCGCTGAAAGCCCTGTCATTCGATACAATCTCCGGTGCCGGGCCCGACGGTGCGATCATTCATTACCGGGTCAACACTGTCACCAACCGTGCCATTGGGAACGGCGAGATGTTTCTGGTCGACTCCGGCGGCCAATATGTTTCCGGAACAACAGATATCACCCGCACCATTGCCGTAGGCGCGGTACCCGAAGAACAGAAGCGTTTTTTCACCCGCGTCCTCAAAGGCATGATCGCCATCAGTCAGTTGAGGTTCCCCGAAGGTACGCGCGGGCTTGACATCGATGCCTTTGCCCGTGTCGCCTTGTGGAAAGCAGGAGCTGATTACGCCCACGGCACCGGCCACGGGGTTGGCAGCTATCTCTCGGTTCACGAAGGGCCGCAATCGATTTCGCGGCGCGGCGCGCAAGTACTGTTGCCGGGAATGATCGTTTCAAATGAACCGGGATATTACCGCGATGGCGCATTCGGCATTCGCATCGAGAACCTGGTCTATGTGCATGAACCACGCGGAATAGAAGGCGGCGACAGCCCAATGCTGGGTTTTGAAACGCTGACCCTGTGCCCGATCGACAGACGGTTGATCATCACTGAGCTGCTTGATGATGGCGAACTCGAATGGCTCAACGCCTATCATCAACGTGTTCGCCGCGAGATCACGCCGCTTTTGCCTGACCAGGGAGACCGCGATTGGCTCGAGCACGCAACTGCCCCACTATAGGAACGCTTGTTTTGGCAGGGATTCCTAAATCCCTATACTGCGCAGTACGACAATCATCACCCAGCCAATCAGGAACATGACCATCATCGGCAGCCGCAATCCCAAGATGATGCAGGTGACCAGCGTGATGATTTCCGCTATTCCGCCCTGCACAAACCCCGGCGCAACAAGTGTCGTGATGACCGCAGCGGGCACAGCATTGAGCGCCACATTGAGCCGAGGCGGAATGTTCTTGATCCGCGCAAAAATGAGGTAGCCGCCAAAGCGGGTGAAATAAGTGACCACCGCAGCAGCCAGAATGATCCAGATATCGGCTGACAGACCCAGAAAATCTCCACTCATCCCATGTCCTCCGGACCGCCGCTCAACGGTACAGGGTCGGTTTGCGGATCATTCTGTAACGGCAAGAGGACGGCAGCCAAGATGCCAGCAAGTGCGCCGATGCTGACATGCCACGGCGAGCCCACGGTCTGATAGGCGACGATGGAACCCAACCCGCTGGCAATGACCACGGGCATCCAGTTCGGTCGCTTGCGAAAACCGAGCAACAGCCCAAGGAAATAGATCGGAAACAGGAAATCTATGCCGACCGCCTCGGGATTGCGGATCAAGCTCCCGAACAAAGCCCCGATACCGGTCATCACGGTCCAGAAAATATACATCGACGACCCCATACCCAGATACCAGCTGAACCTGATTTTCTGGCGGTTTTCGATGCGGAACTCCGATGCTGCATAGATCGGGTCGACCAACAGAAAAAATGCCAGTACCTTTTGCATGGGCGTGAAATCACCCAGATGGCGACCGATCGAAGCAGAGTACAGAATGTGCCGGAAATTGACGGCGAAAATGGAAAAGACAATCAACCAGGCCGCAGCATTCGAACTGAAAAGCTGAATACCCACCATCTGGCTTGCACCGCCAAACACCGCTGCACTCATCAGCAATGCTTCGCCGGGCGTCAAACCATTGTCTATGGCAAGTGCGCCGAACAACAATCCAAATGGCGCTGCTGACAGAACCGCAGGCAAGCTCTCGCGAAAGCCCACAATATAATTCTGCCAAGGTGAGTTCATCAGTTGCTCCTGACCGTGAGCGATAGGTCAGTGTCATTGACCTGTCAAATCAATCAAAACCACTCAACGATCATTATTTTTGATCCAGCTGTGGCAGTTGAATTGCTTTTGACAATAAATCTGAATGCGAAGACCGATGCTGCGCATATATCCGATACGGGTCCAATAGCCCGCGTACCTGTCAAATTTTACGGTCCTGTCAGGAAAATCAGCGTGGGAAACAGCCTGTTTGCCTGTTTTTACTGCAGGCGAATTACCTTATACCCGTTATCCAAGTTCCGGTTTGGCAAAGGCTAGCGAACCGCCACAGCGATCACGCAAAACCCGGAAATTTCAAGGGGACCATATGTCAGACCAGTTGCGCAAACCTACCCTCGACAAGGACCTCGACAAAGTCACCTCGCTTGAGATGGCCACAGAGCGGATAAGCCAAGGCTTGATGGCGCCGGGGCTGGCGCTGCTGTTTGTGCTGATCTGTGCCGTTCTTGCCGGCGTTTTCATGACCGGTCAGCCCGGTGGAGTGGTCATCATCGTGGCAGCAATTGTCGGCGCCTATATGGCTCTGAATATCGGCGCCAATGATGTTGCCAACAATGTCGGGCCGGCGGTTGGTGCCCGCGCCATGAAGCTTGGAACAGCTCTGTTGATTGCCGCGATCTTTGAAAGTGCAGGTGCTTTGCTCGCCGGTTCCGATGTGATTGGCACCATTTCCAAGGGAATTATTTCTCCCGAAGCCATCAGCACCCCGTCCGTCTTCATCTCGGCGATGCTGGCAGCACTTGTTTCTTCTGCCCTCTGGATTCACCTTGCGACCTGGCTCAAGGCGCCGGTTTCAACCACCCATTCGATTGTTGGCGGCGTCATGGGCGCAGGTATCGCCGCAGCAGGACTTAACGCGGTCAATTGGGTGACGATGGCCTCCATTGCCGCAAGCTGGGTCGTTTCGCCATTGCTCGGCGGCATCATTGCGGCCCTTTTCCTCGCCTTGATCAAGAGCACCATCATTTATCGTGACGACAAGATCGCCGCAGCCCGGACATGGGTTCCAATCCTTGTCGCGGTGATGACAGGCGCATTCACCGCTTATCTCTCGGTCAAGGGCCTGAAGGGCATCGTCAAGATCGACTTGCTCACCGCTTTGTTCATTGGCATGGGCGCTGCATTTGTGGCCTGGCTGGTCGCCAAACCGCTGATTGCGCGCCAATCACGCGGGTTGGCCAACCGCAACCAGTCTCTGCGCAAACTCTTCGCCATGCCATTGATTATTTCTGCAGCACTGCTGTCATTTGCCCATGGTGCCAATGATGTGGCCAACGCGGTTGGACCATTGGCAGCCATCGTTCATACCGCTGAACTGGGCGAAGTCGCCACCAAGGTATCCATTCCACTCTGGGTCATGGCAGTGGGCGCATTCGGCATTTCCTTTGGCCTGTTGTTGTTTGGTCCACGGCTGATCAAGTTGGTCGGCAGCGAAATCACCAAGCTCAATCCGATGCGGGCGTTTTGTGTCGCTCTTTCTGCCGCATTCACCGTGATTGTCGCATCTGGCTTCGGTTTACCGGTAAGTTCCACCCACATCGCAATTGGTGCTGTCTTTGGGGTCGGCTTCTTTCGTGAATGGTATACCAGCAACTCGCAGCGCCGCGCCGAATATGTTGCCAAACGGGGAACTGCCACGGACAAGAAGTCAGACCCTGCGCCAAAACCCGAAGATCAGCGCCGCCGCTATCTGGTTCGACGTTCCCATTTCCTGACAATCATCGCCGCATGGCTGATAACGGTTCCCGCAGCGGCCATTGTTTCGGGCATTCTGTTTGCGATCTTCCGGGTGGTCTTGACCTGATTGTCATCCGGCCATCAAACGTCAGGACGGAATATCTACACGCTCGAACCATTCGTCTTCGCTCAGCACCTCGATGCCGAGCTCTTCAGCCTTGGTGAGCTTGGAACCGGCACCCGGACCGGCGACAAGAATATCGGTTTTCTTTGACACCGAGCCTGCGGTTTTGGCTCCCAGTCTTTCGGCCATCGCCTTGGCTTCATCGCGGGTCATTTTTTCAAGACTGCCGGTAAACACGATGGTTTTGCCGGCAACAGGACTGGAGCTTGTGTCGGCCACTTCCGCGGCAAGTGGCGTGACCTGCTCGAGAAGCGCGTTGACGACACTGAGATTGCGCTCTTCATTGAAAAACTCGACGACTGCGCGTGCGACAACTTCACCGATGCCATCAATGTTGTTGAGATCAATCCAGGCTTCGCCGGTGAAATCCCCCGCAGCGATCATCGCAGATGCAAAGGCTTGGTAGGTTCCATAGGACCGCGCCAGCAACTTGGCTGTGGTTTCACCCACATGGCGAATTCCCAATCCGTAGATAAAGCGGTTCAGCGCAATCTCACGCCGCGCATCGATGGCATCATAAAGCTTGGCGACGCTGACCTTGCCGAACCCATCAATGTTTTCGAGCTTGGTCAGTGATTTTTCCTGCCGCGCTTTCAGCGTGAAAATGTCGGGGGCGGTACGAATGCGCATGGCCTCGTTCTCGACTTCAAAGAAGAAGTCAATCTGTCGTGTCCCAAGTCCGTCGATGTCATAGGCGTTGCGTGAGACGAAATGTTTGAGATGCTCCACCGCCTGCGCCCGGCAGAAAAACCCGCCGGTACACCGTTTGACCGCGTCCAGTTTCCCGGTTTTCTCATTCTTTTCGCGCACCGCGTGACTGCCACACACCGGGCATGTGGTCGGAAACTGGTACGGTTCAGCATCCTTAGGCCGCTTTTCCGGTACGATATCAACAATTTGCGGTATGACATCACCCGCACGCTGAATGATCACGGTATCGCCAATCCGGATGTCGCGGCCATCACGGATCATTTCGCCGGCAGAGCCGTAGCCCTGGATATAATCCTCGTTGTGCAGTGTGGCGTTGGTGACCACCACACCCCCGACCGTGACCGGCTCCAATCGTGCCACCGGGGTCAAGGCACCCGTGCGGCCCACCTGGATATCGATGGCGTGCAATGTGGTGAAAGCCTGCTCAGCGGGAAATTTGTGCGCTATCGCCCAACGCGGACTGCGTGAACGGAAACCAAGGCGCGCCTGCAGATCCAGACGATCGACCTTATAGACAACACCATCGATATCGTAATCAAGATCAGCCCGCTCCAGTCCGATTTTGCGGTAATGCTCGAGAATGGCGTCAACGCTGCTCACCCGTTCAGTCAGTGGATTGATCGGAAAGCCCCAGGTTTCAAAACATTTGATCATGCCGAATTGGGTGTCTGACGGCATGTCTGATATCTCACCCCAGGCGTAGGCAAAAAACCTCAGTTTGCGCGCAGCTGTGACCTTGGCATCGAGCTGGCGCAGTGACCCCGCTGCCGTATTGCGCGGATTAACATAGGTCTGCTTGCCCTCCTCTGCCATGCGCGCGTTGAGCGCGAAGAAGTCGCTCTTGGCCATATAGACCTCGCCACGCACTTCCACGATGTCCGGTGCGCCTTCAGGAAGGCTGTGCGGAATCTCGCTGATTGTACGGATATTGGCGGTGACATTCTCACCCGTCGCACCGTCGCCACGGGTTGCCGCACTCACCATCTCGCCATTCTCATAGCGGATCGAGATCGATAACCCGTCAATCTTTGGCTCGGCGGTAAAGGCAATCGATCCGTCAGGAAGTTGACCGAGAAAACGATAAACCGACCCGGCAAAATCCTGCACATCATCATCGGAGAAGGCGTTGTCGAGCGATAGCATCGGGCGCGCATGGGTGACCTGCGCAAACGTTTCCGATGGCGCTGCTCCCACCAATTTCGATGGACTGTCCGAGCGAACAAGGGCAGGAAACCGCGCTTCGATCTCAAGATTGCGCTTTTTCAGCGCATCATAGGCAGCATCCGAAATCTCTGGCGCATCTTCACCATGATAAAGCCCGTCATGATGGCGGATTTCGCGCGACAGCCGATCAAGCTCCGCCTTGGCTTCGGCTTCAGAGAGATCAGCAACGGATTTGGTCTGGTTTGGCATGCGAGTCACTCCGGCGGCGCCTCGTCTTTTTAGACCAGAGGTTTGGAAACCGAAAGCCAAAGAGCAAGCGGTCCTTAAGGAATTCGCGCTAAAATGTAACCTGTTTTGTAACACACGACAGCGTTTGCGAGTACCTGACCATGCAGGTTTCAGCCCCCTCTTTTGCCACGACATTGCGCATTGTCGAGCGCAACGCCGCTTTTGCGGAGTCTGCTGAAAGCACGCAAACGCAAGATCCGGTGCTTTCAGTCGAGGATTTCGTCCGTGCAGGAGCCGAAAGCCGCAAGGCGTTTGCGCAGGACCGCCTGCTTCAGCTCAAGGAGCAGATGTCAACGCTGATGCTGTTTTCCATGAAGCCGGAAGCGCTGAAACATCTCTCGGCCCAGTTCGCGCGGGAACTGGAAAGTGCGGCTACCGATTTTTCACGCGCCGTCAGAACGCTTGGCGACCAACAGCAATTTGCAGAGGTTGGCTCCTTGAAAGACGCCTATTTCGACACCAGCGACAGCATGACAACAGCAAGCTTCGGTCTGAACGAAGCCGACCGCGAAACCGCCAACGGTTTCATCAGTGCTGCAGGCATGATCAACAGCCTCGTTGAAATTTCGCATCAATCCAATGACGATATGGCCGACCGCCGTCAGACGGACACCACAAGCCGGAGCGTCGAAAATGTGGTCAGGATGATGACCCGCCTCGACACCAAGGGCTTACTTGAACCGATCTACTGGTAACAGGCGTCCCACCCGACGGTTTCACTTCCCGGATCATCTATCCTAGACTGCCACGCGTGCAGCATTCGCGCTGCTCCAAGAACAGTCGACAACAAAGAATGGGGCCTACAATGGTGAACACACTTGTTCGGAGCATAGTTCTGGCGTCAATTACGATAGGTCTTGGTGCATCACCGGCACTGGCTGACGCACTTGCGCCTGCAAATCTGCAGGGCTTTGATGGAATTCTGACACGCTGTGTGATCTCGACCGACCGGGAATATGCCGGCCGAATGTGCGATCGCCTTATTGCAGCCGCTGAAAAAGAGGCCAAGACCAATTCGATTTCCCATCAACATGCAGGAACCGAGAATTGGAACAGTGGCATGGTAAGCCCGACAATGCCTCAGGGTTCACAATTCAAGACCACACTCTGGCTGACGTTCTTCGTTCGCGGCACAGGCGGCAAAGTGCCCGGTGCCTTGGCGCGCGCGAGCTTTCATATGCCCTTTGCAGCCGCTGTGGAACAAGGCGACACCGGTGGCACGCCCCGCGAAGGCCAACTGGTGATCTGGGAAGAATCGATCATTGGCAACGGCCCGGCCAAACAATTGGGACCGGCCGTCGCCGATGCAGTGGCCAAGAAAATGGCGCCCGTCTTTACGGCCTTGGCCAAGGCGAATTTGAATTGATGAAGCAGCGCTGAAAGGCGCTACCCCTCGCTCGACAACAACCGTGCTGCAGCGGCGCGGGCTTCTTCGGTCACGCTGGCGCCTGCCAACATGCGGGCGATTTCTTCGCGGCGGCCATCAGCATTCATGGTTTCGACGCGTGTTGAAACCGCAGTTGCCTGGCCATTGGCTTTGCTTGGACCTTTGGCAATCAGGAAATGCCGCGCAGCACGGGCGGCGACTTGAGGTGCATGGGTGACAGAGAGCACTTGAACCGTTTCCGACAAACGCTTGAGCCGCTGGCCAATGGCATCGGCCACCGCACCACCGACGCCGGTATCAATCTCATCGAACACCAATGTGGGCGCTGAGCCACGATCAGCCAGGGCGACTTTCAAGGCCAGCAGGAACCGCGAAAGCTCACCGCCGGATGCGACCTTCATGATTGGGCCAGCGCGGGTTCCCGGATTGGTGCGCACATGGAACTCAACCACATCAATACCGGTGACACCGGCTTTTTCCGGATTGCTTTCCATCTGCACGATGAATTCAGCCAGTTCGAGCTTGAGGGCCGGAAGTTCCGCCATCACGGCGGTTTTAAGGGCACCAGCAGCGTTTTGCCGCCGTTCTGAAATGGAGCGTGCTGCATGAAGGAATGAGGCGCGGCATTGCTCAACCCTTGATTCAAGCGCCGCAAGGCGTTCTTCCCCAGCATCGATGTCAGCCAGATCTGACACCATTGTCGCGGCCAGCTCCGACAGATCATCCACGGCCACATTGAACTTGCGACCAGCGGCACGCAACGCGAACAGTCGCTCTTCGGTGGTTTCAAGCTCCCGCGGGTCAAAATCAGCAGCACGACGCGCGGTCTCAACAGCGCTCTGGGCATCCGCCAGCGCATTCAAAGTCCGGTCAAGTGCTGCGACTGTCTCGCTCATCAATTCAGGCGCTTCCTGCACCTTCCGCTCCATGCGGCGCAGCAAAGACGAGATTACCGGCATGGGCGAGGCCTGGCCGCTGAGAATTTCTTCCGCCTCATTGATGTCGGCTGCGATTTTTTCCGCCTTCATCATGGTGGCGCGGCGATCTGCCAGCTCTTCTTCTTCACCCTCTACCGGGTGCAACCGCTCAAGTTCTTCGACGGAAGCGCGCAACCAATCGCTCTCGCGGGCGGCATGTTCAACCTTCTCACGTTGGCGCTTGAGATTTCGCTCTGCTTCTTTCCACGCCCCATGAAGGTCAGCGAGCGCGACAACGTCGTCGCTCAAACCGGCAAATGCATCGAGCAATGTGCGGTGTGCATCCGCATCGACAAGGGCACGATCATCGTGCTGGCCGTGGATTTCAACGAGCAGATGGCCGACATCGCGCATCATGGCAACGCTGGTCGGTTGATCATTGATGAATACGCGGGTGCGGCCATCGGCGTTTTGAACCCGGCGAAGCACGACATCACCGTCGGCATCCAGACTGTTGTCACGGATCAGGGCGCGAACCGGATGATTCTCGGCCACATCGAAAACGGCTGTCACATGCCCCTTGTCCGCCCCCTGGCGCACCAAAGACCCGTCTCCCCTGCCCCCAAGTGCCAAGGAAAGTGAATCAAGAAGAATGGATTTGCCCGCGCCGGTTTCACCGGTCAACACCGAAAGTCCGGCTTCGAACTCAAGATCAAGCCGTTCTATCAATACGATATCGCGGATCGACAGTTGAACGAGCATAGCGGGCGGTCAGGCCCCGACGAGCCGTTTGCCAGCGCGCGAAACCCAGGAACCCTTGTTCTCCCGGGGCTCAAGGCCACCGTTCTGCAAAAGGGCATAGGAATCGGCATACCACTGGCTGTCAGGGAAATTGTGCCCGAGCACGGCGGCCGCTGTTTGCGCTTCGCTGGTCAGGCCCATAGCAAAATAGGTCTCAACCAGACGTGCCAGCGCTTCTTCCACCTGTCTAGTGTTGGGATACTGTTCAACAACCAGACGAAAGCGATTGGCCGCAGCAATATATTCCTTGCGCTCCAGATAGTAGCGGCCGATCTGCATTTCCTTGCCGGCCAACTGGTCACGGGCAAAGCGGATCTTTGCCTGCGCATCATCGACATATTCGGAATCAGGATAGCGCTCAACAACCTCGGTCATCGCTGCAATGGCGCGCTGGGAAGGCGCCTGATCACGGGTAACTGCCGGAATCTGTTTGAAATAGGCCAACCCGATTATGTATTGCGCATAGGCAGCTTCGGGATCATTTGGATAAAGGGCGATGAACCGGCGTGCGGAATTGATGGCTTCCTGGTTCTTGCCGGTGCGGTAGCTGACAAAGGCAGACATCACCATCGCCTTGCGCCCATAATCTGAGTACAGATGCTGTTTTGTGATCGAATCGAACTTTCGGGAAGCCTCGGTCATGTTGCCGGCCTGCATATTGGCGAGACCTTCGTTGTAAAGCTGATCCGGCGGATCGATTGTCGCGGCATAGGCCGAAATATCGATATCCGGATCGGACTGACATGCACTCAGCACAAGGGCAAAGCCTGATACACCCGCTGCCACAAGTGCCATGCGCGAAACACGCCCGAAACCGTAGCTTCTGCGAACTGCCATACTCAATCCTTTCAAAACCCCCGATAGCGTCTCCGGACGCCGTATCGGCAGGTTACCGACCCGCGTTTTATCCGCAAACCACCCATGTTCGCAATCTCATGAAGGCGCTTTGCCGCAAATTTGTGGCAAGACGACACAAATTCGTTAATTGCAGTTAATGTTTGCAAGGTGAAATGCGTCGCTGAAGGTGGCTCAGGCCTGCCCGAAAGTCCGGTTATGCCAGCCAGGGTGCAAATGTAGGCGCGCTGACGGCAACAAGCTCACCGTGCCGAACGGTGCCACGCCGTTCCTGCGGCTTTTCAACCACTTCATAAGCGCTCGAATCAGCCAAGAGGGCCCGCAACGCCATAGCATTGAGCTTGTGCCCGCCCCGATAGCTGCGGTAGCAACCAATAAACTGGGCTCCGGCGAGGGCCAGATCGCCCACAGCATCAAGCGTCTTGTGACGAACGAACTCATCCTGAAAACGCAGACCCTCGATGTTGATAACCGTATCGTCATCACTGATGACGACCGAGTTTTCCAGCGAAGAACCAAGTGCATGGCCCGAAGCCCAGAGATGCTCGACATCGCGCATGAAGCCGAATGTACGGGCACGAGCCAGTTCGCGGCGGAAATTGCCTGCGTTGATCTCACCCTTCCATGACTGACGACCGATCAGCGGGGTGGCAAACTCGATATCAATCTCGAAACGGGTTCCATCATGGGGCACAAACTCAGCCCAGGAACCGCCCATTTCCATACGAACAGGTTTGATGACCCGGATGAACTGGCGTCTTTCGTCGAGCGAAACGATACCCACGCGCTCGAAAGCTTCAATAAAATCGAAGGCGCTGCCATCCATGATCGGAACTTCGCCCGCGTCGATATCGATCGACACATTGTCGATGCCGAGCGCGTAAAGGGCGGCCATCAGATGTTCAACTGTCGCGATGGATTGATCAGGTGCTCTGCCAAGCAAAGTGCAAAGGTCTGTGGAGCCAACTTGTGAAGATACCGCACGTACCGAAACGACACACTCGGCATTTTCATAACGGTTGAAAATGATGCCACTGCCAGATTCAGCAGGATGAAAGGTAATCGATACGTTCTTGCCTGAATGCACTCCGATTCCCGTCAGAGAAACCGAACGCGCAAGAGTGGCCTGATAGCCGGTTACATCGATACCCATAAGGCAAACCATATCCCGTAGCATCCGGACAAATTTGCCCGGTCGATCCCCATTTCCGGAGAACGCTCGCCATCTATCGCAGCGTGTGCATCCCCAACCCCGTATGGCCTAAGCCGAATTGCAAGATACGGTTTGAGACTGAACAAACCAAATCACGCTTTCTTTCGTTTTGTTACGATCCACAACTTGCATGTAATTTGAAATATATCAAGGTTAACAGAGACTTAAAAAAGAAGCCGGTGAGGCTCTGTCTGGCACTCACCGGCTTTTGTTACACTTTGTATCGGGTATCAGACGATTCGCATCCGAATCCCTATTTCACCTGACGTCGCAGGAATGCTGGAATCTCCAGCTGGTCATCCTCGATAGAACCGTGGTTGGATGGTGGATTGGCCCGACCCTGATCATCAAGCTGGCCACGGCGCGGTGCATAAACACTCGCTTCAGCCGACAATGGCCGCCGTGACGGTTCCGCGCGTTGTGGCGATGATGCAGCAGGTGCGGCACCACTTTCATCATCGTGCTTGCCGAGTGATGCTGACAACCTTTTCAGCAAACCCATCGGCCCACGCTCAACCTGTTCATGACCGGCAGGACTCCGGCGCTGTTCGATTTCAGCCTGCACGACTGGTGGAAAATCCTCCACCCGCGGCATGCGCAGGCTTTCAGGCTCCGAACGCAACTCCGGGGCTACTGGCTCGGGAGCGCGCTCCTGGGACACAGGCGCTGGTGCCGCTGGCATTTGCGGAACTGGTGCCGGCGCATGAGAGCTGGACGCAGGCGCTGCCGGGCGTGCCGGTGCCTGTCCGGCAAACAAGCGGCTGGCCGGTTGAAATTCGCTCAACTGTTCAGAAGAGATCTTGGCCGCGGCGGTTGTGGCGATTTCAAGTTCCCGCTCCATCTCGTTTTCAGCTTCCCGAATGGTATCGGCAACCGGATCGGAAGCCGGTGCAGAAGGTGCGGACGCGACAGGTGCCTGCGCCGGACGGGAAGCCGGAGCCGCCATCTGCGGTGCAGGGGCAGCCGGACGCGCCTGCATCGGCTGTTGTGCCGGACGATGGCTGACAGGTGAGTGCTCGTTGCCGACCGATAAGCCAGCAGCACGGTCAATACCCGTTGCAACGACCGAAACCCGGATCAATCCTTCAAGTTCCTCGTCGAATGTTGCGCCCAGGATGATGTTGGCATCCTGATCGACTTCTTCGCGAATGCGGGTTGCAGCTTCATCAACTTCGAACAATGTCATGTCACGACCACCAGTGATCGAGATCAACAGGCCTTCCGCACCCTTCATGGTGGTTTCGTCAAGCAGCGGATTGGCAATCGCGGCTTCCGCAGCGGCCATTGCCCGGCCTTCACCGGAAGCTTCGCCGGTGCCCATCATTGCCCGACCCATTTCTCGCATGACTGAACGAACGTCGGCAAAGTCGAGGTTGATCAAGCCTTCCTTGACCATCAGGTCGGTAATGCAGGCAACACCGGAATAAAGAACCTGGTCGGCCATGGCGAAAGCATCTGCAAATGTAGTCTTGTCATTGGCGATGCGGAACAAATTCTGGTTCGGAATGACGATCAACGTATCAACGTTTTTCTGCAGTTCCTCGATACCGGCTTCAGCCAACCGCATGCGGCGCTGACCTTCAAAGGAAAATGGCTTGGTGACAACACCAACTGTCAGGATGCCTTTTTCACGGGCCGCTGCAGCCACAACCGGAGCGGCTCCCGTACCGGTTCCGCCGCCCATACCGGCAGTGACGAAACACATATGCGTTCCGGTGAGGTGATCGAGAATCTCGTCAAGGCATTCCTCTGCGGCCGCCCGCCCGACTTCTGGTTGCGAACCCGCACCCAGCCCTTCGGTGACATTGGCGCCCAGTTGAATGATTCGCTCAGCTTTGGACATGGTCAGTGCTTGGGCGTCTGTATTGGCCACGACAAAGTCGACACCCTGCAGCCCGGCATTGATCATGTTGTTGACCGCGTTACCGCCGCCACCGCCGACACCGAAAACGGTAATCCGCGGCTTCAACTCAGTAATGTCCGGCTTCTGCAGATTGATGGTCATGTTACCGTTCCTTCTTGCTCATGGCCGCTTTTCCAGCTTGCCAATACGTAAATTTCAAAAACTTTCCTTGAGCCAACGCCCGACTGTTGCCAGTCGTCCGCCCGCTCCATTCATCACTTGCAATCCGCTTTCACCAATCCCGTGGGTTTCGAGATGGGCCATCTGCGGATAGATCATCAGTCCCACTGCGGTGGAGAAAGCCGGTCCCTTTGCCGAAGCAGGCAGACCTGAAACCCCGAGTGGCCGGCCAACACGGACATTGCGTGCCAGAATTCGCCGGGAAGTCTCGACCAGACCGGTCAGCTGGCTGGCGCCGCCGGTCAAAACAATGCGTTTGCCCACAATCGGGCCATAACCTGATTGCTGAATTCGTCCGCGGATAAGTTCCAGAGTTTCTTCAACCCGGGCCCGAACGATACGCGCCACCAGTCCGCGCGGCACCTGCAACGGCTGCTCGGCATCATCATCGCCAAACCGTGGCACGGTCAGAATATCCCGGTCATCACCGGCCTGTGCTGCGGCCGAACCGTGGATCACTTTCAGCCGCTCTGCGTCATCAAATCGGGTCGACAATCCGCGCGCCAAATCCATTGTTACATGCTGGCCACCAATGGCGATTGCATCGGCATGAACCAGTTTGCCGTCGACAAAAACAGAGATCGTTGTCGTGCCGCCGCCCATGTCGATGGCAGCACATCCCATTTCCGCTTCATCGGAAACAAGCGCTGCAAGGCCTGAAGCATATGGCGTGGCGACCATTTGTTCGACGGTAAGATGAGCCCGATTGATCGACAGTTCGAGATTTTTCAGCGGCGCGCGTTCAGCGCTTAACACATGCATTTCCACGCCCAGAACATCGCCATACATGCCCATGGGATCAGAGATTCCGCGTTCACCATCAAGAATGTAACCGGCAGGCAGCGAATGCAGGATTGCCCGCTCACTCAAGTCGGATTGCCGTGTTGCTGCAGTCACCACCTTGCGGAGGTCCGTGCCGGTAATCTCATGGCCGCCAAGATGGACAATCGCGGAATGAACTTCACTGCAAATCCGTCCGGCAGTGACATTGACGATCAGCGATTCGACGGTCACGCCGGCCATGCGTTCAGCGGCATCGACAGCCAACCGCACAGAATTTTCGACTGCTTCCATGTCGGAAATCACTCCGGCCTTGAGCCCGCGCGATTTCTGGTGGCCAATGCCGAGAATTTCGATCTTGTGACTGCGCCCGGCCAGAATTTCCGAAGCGTTGATTGGTGTGAGACGACCAATCATGCACACGACTTTCGAAGAGCCGATATCAAGAACCGTTACGACTGAAGCCCGCTTTGTCGAAAGGGGCTTGATGCGCGGCAGAACAGAAGATGGTCGGAAGAAATTCATGTCCGCCCCGCTTTCAGTTCTTTTTGTCGCAGTTTGACGGCCTCTTCACGGCGCGCAAGCGATGCCTCGGTCAGACGCACGGTGACACGATCTCTCAGCCGCAGATCCACGGTGGTGATGTCGCGATCAAGGATCGCGCGGCCGGCATCAAATTCATTCAGGCGGTCAAAGGCTTCACCAACATCCTGGGCAGGCAGGCGAATGGTCACACCATTGTCGAGCCGCAAGTCCCACCGCCGGTCGGCAATGCGAATGGCCGCCTTTACCCGCGCCTTGATTTCCGGATGAAAAATCAGCCGCGCTTCAAGTTCGTCAGCACGCTGATTGGCACCAAGGCCAACATATAGCGGAAGATTGGCATGTTGCGCACCGCTCAACGGCGCAATGATATCGCCCCGCGCGTCAATCAGCGAGAGGTGTTCACCATGCTGCCAGATGGCAACTGGAACCCGCTCCACCAGTTTGACCGACAGTGATTTCGGATAAATCTTGGTGACCTGTGCATCAACAACCCAAGGCAGTTCGATCAATTTGTTGCGCGCAGCTTCCGCCGAAATCGACAGGACCGAAGTTGCACCGTTCAGGCCGATTTGCTGGAGAACCGTAATATCAGAAGTCTCGGTGTTGCCGGAAACATGAACGTCTTCCAGTGCAAAGCCGGCAGTCGAGGACAGCATTTCGGCAACAGCGTCGGAATGGCCGCCGAGCTGCATCCCATAAAAGCCGGTTGAAGCAAAAAGTGCCACGGTCGCAATTGTACCCGTGTGATTGGCAATGGCGATCTTGCCGCTGGCCAGCGCGATGAGGAACCGCAGCGGCCGACGCAGATAACGCGGCAGAATGCGACCCGCACGCGGATCGCTGTCGCGACCGCTGGGCATCTGCCTGACCGTTTCCATCATCGACAACACGTGGCGTCCTCCACCATCCAACTGACAAACTCTTCAAAACTATGGCCAGCCTGCAAAGCCATTTCCGGCGCAAGCGATGTTGGGGTCATGCCGGGCTGGGTATTGATTTCGAGCCAAATCAGCTCGCCTTCTTCGCTGAACCGGTCGTCATAACGAAAGTCCGAGCGTGAAACCCCGCGACACCCAATTGCTTGATGAGCCGTTAACGCCAGTGTTCGTACCTTTTGGTAAATAAATGGTGAAATTTCTGCCGGACAGACGTGTTTCGAGCCTCCATTTACATATTTGGCATCATAATCGTAGAACGTGTGTCCTTGTGGCAATATCTCGGTGACCGGAAGAGCGACGTCTCCCATTACTGTACAGGTCAGTTCGCGGCCATATATGTAGCGCTCGACCATGACGCGGTCGCCATATTTCCAATCATCGGAGGTTATGACCTGCGGTGGATGCGGCTGATCTTCCTTCACAATGACGATGCCGAAGCTCGATCCTTCAGCAACCGGTTTGACCACATAAGGTGTCTTCATCGGATGGGCTGAGGTAAACGCAAATCGGCTCATAACTTTCGATTCGGCAATCGGAATACCGGCCTGTTTGGCAATCAGCTTGGCGAGCCGCTTGTCCATGGCCAAGGCAGACGCCAGAACGCCGGAATGGGTATAGGGAATTTCGAGATACTCCAGCACACCCTGAATGGTGCCATCCTCACCATAAGGACCATGAAGCGCATTGAAGACCACATCTGGGGCAAGTTCCTGCAGCACGGCTGATACATCCCGCCCCGCATCAACTCGGGTCACCCGGTAACCGGCATTTTCAAGCGCGGTGGCGCAAGCCTTGCCGGTGGCCAGACTTACCGGCCTTTCTGCCGAAAACCCGCCCAAAAGAACGGCCACATGTTTCTTTGTCATGCCAAAAGTCCCATTCAACTGCTCAAACTAAGCCAGTTTGCTTGTATCAGCCTGACTAGCATCATCTTTGCCACCACCCGTTGCCGCCCATTGCACGCCATGGGGCAAAAAGCACGACCAAACTGGGTCAAAGTGTTTCCGTCGCATCTTCCACTGACAACGAGTTGTCGCCATATGAAGGCGCGAAGCGGTTGCGCTGCCGTTATGGTCAATGAAACGTTAATGTTTGGTGATTACGCCTTCAAAATCTGGCGATTTGCCGGGTTGACTGATCAGGCTTTCCGGCAATATCGAAATAATTGCCACCTAAAAAGACCGTATGACCAGCCGGAACTCCATAAATATGTCGATGAAGGAAACAGGGGATGGAATGCGGACAGCGGCCGTGCAACCTCGGTAACGGAAGCCGTCGAAGTGTTCTTCCATTTCGGACCGCCTGGTCAGGCATCTGCCAAACGACCATCGTACGCCACCTGCCAATCCCCATTAGGCGGATTTGGCTCAGCCTCATCATCCGATCAGGGTCAGGTGGCGCACAAATGTAAAGGGCGTCGAACTGGCTCGGCCTTTAGCCGTGCGCAAAAGTCCGATCACTCAACGCAGCGCTTTCATCAAGCGGGTTTGCGCTTACCAGTTCGAGCTTGTCTTGGGTTGTGACCCGCTCGTGCTTTTCATCATCGTTGCGAATGCGGTACTGGGGCGAATTGTCGATAGGTGGCAAAGTCGCGGTAATCTGAAAGATCTCTGAGGGTTTGACAGCAGAAAGCGGCAAGGTGCTTTTCATGCGGACTGACTGTCCGATCGAAAAAACATGTGTCTCGCCGTCGTTTTGTGGCCGTCTGCGGCGCGGGGCCGGTCTATTCGAGTAATTCATCGTCTATTTCGTCCTTACTGGAAAACTCCGGGCCCAAACCCGGAATTTGAAAGGCCGGTGTTACCCGGAAATGCGGCACTGGCTGCCGGCAAAAGGAAATCGAAAGACAATTTCTTACTAAACGCGGCTAGCAGTACCAGAGATCCAAGAACTCCCGGCGGTACAGTCATGCCCGAATACGAACGACCGGGAATATGCCACCATCAGGAGCGGCAATCCCGATCAAACCGAATTCATTAGCGCGATTAAAAACCCGTTCCGGGCTTATGCGCAAATCTTCGAAATATCAGAAGGTCAAGGCTGCTTAAAAAGCTGTCTCAGCCATTCAGGCCTGATCGATGAGCCATCATATGCGCCTAATCAGCCACAAACACAAGGTTTTTCGCCGATCATGATGTTAAACGAGTTGTCCGAGAAACTCCTGCACAAGATGCCCGTCATCAAACAGACCAATGCGTTTGATCTCCCACTGTAGTCGGATTCCCGAACTTTCCAACACTTTGGCCCGCACGGTTTCGCCGAGATATTCAAGCTCGTAACCGGACGCTTGCCCGGTATTGATCATAAAGTTGCAATGCATCGGTGACATTTGGGCGCCGCCCACAGCCAGCCCGCGGCAACCGGCTTTGTCGATCTCCTTCCATGCCGATGAGCCTTCAGGGTTCTTGAAGGTGGAACCACCCGTTTTTTCCCGGATCGGCTGAACAGTCTCGCGGTGATGCTGAACCGAGTCCATCACTTCGCGAATTTCGGTCTTGTCGGCCAGATTGCCTTCAAAGACCGCGCGGGTGAAAATCAATCCCGCATCAACGCTCGAATGGCGATAGGCATAACCCATGTCCTCATTCGACAACACATGCTTGTTGCCTTTGCGATCCACGGCATGAATTTCGACGACTCGATCTTTGGTCTCGGTGCCATTGGCCCCTGCATTCATCCGCAACGCCCCGCCAATAGCGCCCGGTATGCCGTGATAAAACTCGAAACCACCGAGGCCGCATTCAAGTGCCAAGGCTGCCAGCCGCTTGTCGGGGCAAACCGTCCCGGCAGAAAGCCGGGTGTCAGACACCTGCTCGCAAGTACCAAACCCCTTGACCGATGGCCGGATGACAACACCCGATATGCCACCATCACGCACCAGAAGATTGGACCCGATCCCCACCGGCATGACCGGAATTTCCGCAGGCAGTACTTTCAGAAATGCAGCCAGATCATCTTCATCAGCAGGCTGAAACAGAACTTCGGCCCGACCACCGGTGCGAAACCAGGTGATCTTGGACATATCGGCATCGGGCGTTACCTTGCCGCGAATACCTTCCAGCTTGTCGCCAAGCGACGCGAGCAAATTTTCGCCATTTACGAGGGACTTTTTCATGAAGATTCGCCTTTGGCCGCAGCGAGCGCAGTCAGTTCCTTGGGCAGCGAGCCGGCCCAATAGGTGATCGATCCAGCACCCAGACATACGACGAAATCACCTGGTTGGGCAATCTGGCGCACCAAAGGTGCCAGAGCATTGGGTCCATCAATGGAACGGGCGTCCCTGTGACCGCCGGCCTTGATCCGTTCAACCAAAGTGAGTGAATTAATGCCTTCTATGGGATCTTCTCCAGCTTCATAGACCGGGGCTGCAATCACCGTATCAGCATCATTGAAACAGGCGGCAAAGTCAGCAAACAGGCTCTCAAGCCGGGTATAGCGGTGAGGCTGCACCACAGCGATAACACGGCCCTGACAGGCATCACGCGCGGCACTCAACACCGCTTTAATCTCGACGGGGTGGTGGGCGTAGTCATCATAGATCTCGATGCCGTTATGGGTGCCGGTGTGAGTAAAGCGGCGCTTGACCCCGGAGAACTGGCCAAGTCCCTTGGCGATATCCTTGGCAGTCATGCCCAACTCATTGGCCACTGCGATGGCTGCCACGGCATTGGACACATTATGGCGACCGGGCATTGGCAGCCGCAGATCCCGCAGTTCCACCGTTTCTCCGGTTTTCCGGTTACGGATATCGACATCAAAAAGCGAAGTACCGCCGTCCATCCGGTGATTGAAGTAGCGAACATCCGATTGCGGGTTTTGACCATAGGTCACCACGCGACGATCTTCGATCCGCCCAACAAGCGCTTGAACTTCCGGATGATCCAGACACATAACACCGCACCCATAAAATGGAACGTTCTCGACGAATTTCGCAAAGGCTGCACGCACTGCATCAAACGTGCCGTAATGATCAAGATGTTCGGGGTCTATATTGGTGACAACAGCGATTTCAGCCGGCAATTTGAGAAAGGTACCGTCGCTTTCATCAGCCTCAACCACCATCCACTCACCCTCGCCCATGCGCGCATTGGTGCCATAGGCGTTAATGATACCGCCATTGATGACAGTCGGATCCAGCCCACCAGCTTCCAACAGAGTGGCAACCATCGACGTGGTCGTGGTTTTGCCGTGGGTACCGCCAATCGCAATGGCATTCCGAAACCGCATCAATTCGGCCAGCATTTCTGCGCGCCTGACTATCGGCAGCAGCCTTTCGCGCGCGGCAACCAATTCAGGATTGTTTTTTTTGATGGCGGTCGAAACCACAACCACTTCAGCATCACCCAGATTGGCTGCAGAATGGCCGATATTCACCACTATGCCTTTATCGCGCAGCCGAAGAACATTGGCATTTTCCGCCTGATCTGAGCCCTGTACGGAATAACCGAGGTTATGAAGCACCTCGGCGATCCCGCTCATGCCGATACCGCCGATGCCAATAAAATGCACCAGACCGATTGTTTGCGGCATTTTCATATGATTTGGCTCCTTGATGTCCAATACTAGCTTGCGGTTGCAATAGCCTCAACCAGATCGGCAAGCAACACGCTGGCATTGTCCTTGCCTGCTGTTTTGGCTGCTGCGGCCATTGAGGCAAGCTTTTCAGGCATTGAGAGCAGCTCTTCGAGATCGTCTGCCAGGGTTTCGGTTGTAATTGACGGCTGACGACGCATGAGGGCGCCCCCTACATCGGTGAGAATTTTGGCATTGTGGCCCTGATCATCATCCAGCGCATTGGGTAACGGCACCAAAATGGCAGGCCTGCCAATGATCGACAGCTCATTGACAGTTGATGCACCTGAGCGGGAAATGACCAGATGAGAGCTCGCCATGCGCGCTGGCAAGTCGCCAAAAAATGATGCCACTTCGGCGCGCACGCCAATTTCCTGATACCGGACCTTGAGCCGGGCCTCATCCTCGGGACGCGCCTGTTGGGTAATGATCACACGTTTGCGCAATTCTTCCGGCAGCAAATCGATGACATACGGCATTGTGTCAGAGAAATAACGCGCGCCCTGGCTGCCGCCAAAAACCAGCAAGCGAATGTCGCCTGTTGACGTCGGCATATCATAGGGAATCCCTGCGACATCCAGCACTGATTGCCGTGCCGGATTGCCGACCTCGACAATTTTTGCAGCCCGCGACCCGGTAGCCTTGAGAAATCCACCAGCGATCCGGTCGACACGTCCCGCCAACAGGCGATTGGCACGGCCCATCACGCCGTTCTGTTCATGGACGATGGTTGGGATTTGCGCGCCGGCTGCCACCCAGAGAGGCGGGATGGTTGGATATCCTCCGAAGCCGACGACAGCAGCTGGTTTGATCTTGTCAATCAACCGCTGCGCCTTGCGAACGCCAAACAGGATTTTCCATGCAGCTCTGAGAATCTTGACGGGATTTTTTGAGCCTATAGTCGCCGAAGGCACGACGTGAATCGCTTCAGCGGGAAAATGACCGGCAAATTTCTCAGCCCGCACGTCAGTGACCAGATGCACCTTGTGCCCGCGGGCCTGCAGCTCAAAAGCCAATGCTTCGGCGGGAAACAGATGTCCGCCTGTGCCACCGGCTGACAGCAGGACAGGTCCGCTCAATCCCATAATGCTCTTCCCGTTTGAAGCGGCGGATACTTGACTTCCACTTCACTTCCGCTGCGCAACCGCCGCTCGGGGTTGTTTCGTGTCAGCGCCAACAGAAAGCCCATGGTCAGCGCAACTGCAATCATCGACGATCCACCATAGGAAATCATCGGCAAGGTCATGCCCTTGGCCGGCAGCAATTCGAGATTGACTCCGATATTGATGAACGACTGGAAGCCTATCAACAGCGATAATCCGGCGACGGCCAGTCGGTTGAAGTCATCCTGCAACCGGCCGGCCTGCGACAGTCCGCGAACCACGATGAACGCAAACAGCAGTGTCAGCACCATGCAAAAAAGAATGCCGAACTCTTCAGCTGCAACAGAGAAAACGAAATCTGTATGGCTGTCTGGCAATATGCGCTTGATGGTGCCCTCGCCCGGCCCCCGGCCCAGCCAGTCACCGCGGATGATGGCTTCGCGCGCCGTATCGACCTGGAAAGTATCGCCACCTTTCATGAGAAATCCATTGATGCGGTCAGCCACATGGGGGAACACGAAATAGGCACCGATAAACCCGGATATTGCAGCAGCGGCCAACAGCATGATCCAGAACCAGCTCATGCCCGCGATGAAAAACATGCCGCCCCAGATAGCTGTGGTCAGCATCGTCTGTCCGAGATCAGGTTGCGCCACAAGCAGAGCAGCAACAATCCCAAACAAGATAATGGCAAACAGGTTGCCCGGAATTTCCGGGTGCCTGCGGTGTTCGGAAAACAACCAGGCACATATGATCACGAAAGAAGGCTTCATGAACTCAGAAGGCTGAATCGACAACCCGGCAAGCGAGATCCAGCGCCGTGAGCCTTTGACTTCAACCCCGAAAAACAACGCCAGAACCATTGCAAACAACGATCCAGCAAGGACCAGCAGCGCAAAGCGGCGAACCTGACGGGGGGACAGGAACGAAACGCAAAGCATCGTGATGATGGCCGGAACCAGATAGACGGCATGACGTTTGACAAAATGAAAACTGTCCAGTCCCAACCGTTCTGCGACCGGTGGGCTGGCGGCAAACGACAACATGAAGCCGAGGCCAAGCAGCAAGAGAAAAACGGCCAGAAACAATCGATCGATCGTCCAGAACCAGTCGGAGACTGGTCCGCGTTCCGCACGACTAAGCATTATCGTCCCCCTGGCGTTTGAACTCGATGAGCATCTCGGCACCTTCCAGCCCGGCTACTGACGCAACAAAGGCTTCGCCGCGCACTTCAAAATTCCGGAACTGGTCAAAACTGGCGCAGGCAGGTGACAATAACACCACCGGGCTTGTTCCAGCCTTTTGCACTGCAATTGCAGCATCGCGGGCTGCATGTTCGACTGCACTCTCCAAAGTCCCGGCGATCTCGAATTCAGCATGGGTGCCAATGACACTGGCGAAATCCGATGCTGCTTCGCCAATCAGGTAGGCTTTGGAAATTCGCCCGAATAACGGCTCCAGACCGGCAATACCCCCCTGTTTGGGCAACCCGCCTGCAATCCAGTAAATATTCTCATAGCTTGAGAGTGCGGGCGCTGCGGCCTCTGCATTGGTGGCCTTGGAATCATTGACAAACAAAACTTTACCGACGCGGCCAACCGGCTGCATGCGGTGCTTGAGACCGGGGAAACTGTTAAGCCCGGAACGGATTTCATCATCCGAAAGCCCAACAACCCGGCACGCCGCAATGGCAGCAGCCGCGTTCTGGCCATTGTGATTTCCGCGCAGCGTGTCAACGGAGCTTAGATCAACAAACAATGATTTCTCGCCGAAATGGTCTTCAACAATGCCGCCGTCGTCAGCAAAAAAACCGGTCTCAACCGCAGTCTTTCCGGAAATCTCGACGACCTGAATGTCGTTTGCAAGCAGTCGACGGGTGATATTGCGGCACCAGTCATCGTCCTGACCGATGATGGCAACGTCACTGCGGGCAACAAGACGTTCCTTGATCTCTGCGTAATGGACCATGTCTCCATGACGATCGAGATGGTCTGGTGTCAAATTGAGCAGCAATCCCGCCGAAGGATCGAGCGAGGGCGCAAGATCGATCTGGTAAGACGAACATTCAACAACGTGGAAACGATCTGCCGCCGGTTTTTCCAACGCCAGCACAGGCGTGCCAATATTACCACCAAGCTGCGTGTCGCGCCCGCTATGGGAAATGATATGGGCTATCAGTGCTGTGGTGGTGGACTTGCCATTGGTGCCTGTAATGGCGACAAACGGGCTGACCGGTGCAAAAGCGCGGCGTTCGCGCACAAAAATCTCGATATCACCGATCACTTCGACCCCGTTTTGATGGGCCAGTTCCACGCTCCAGTGAGGTTTGGGATGGGTCAATGGCACACCGGGAGACAGCACAAAACTGTCGATCACCGACCAGTCGATGTCATGCAAATCAACGATCTGAATCCCTTTGGCGGCAGCCACAGCTACCTGATCGGGATTGTCATCCCATGCACTGATGAGCGCGCCGCCTGTTTTCAGCGAAAGCGCTGTTGCCAACCCCGACCCGCCAAGACCGAACAGCGCCACCGAGCGTCCGGCGAAACTGCGCGCCGGAATCATGTTGCAACCTCCACGCTCTGAGGCGCGAATTTCTTGCAAAGTTCAGCAACAATCTTGCCAAATCCAATTCCAAAAGAAGACTTGATCATGACCACGTCACCGGACTGAATGTTGTCGACCAGCCAAGCGGCGATCTCATCAGCGGTTTGACGATAGGTGACCGGCAGGGTTTCGCCGATCTCGTCAGCCAGATGCGCCATTTCAGACCCGGCCAGACAGACAATGTCTGTGCCCGCTTCCACAATGGCCGGTGCCAATTCGCGGTGGACCTTTTCGGCGAACTTGCCCATTTCCAACATGTCGCCCAGCACAGCAATTCGCCGACCCTCACCCTTCGTCTGGGATGATGCCATCAGCGACAACGCTGCCCGCATTGAAGCAGGGTTGGCGTTGTAACTCTCGTCGATCAGCGTGAAGCCGCCCTCGCCAACGCTCAACTGATGGCGCGCGCCGCGGCCCTTTTCAGCGGTGAACCCGGCGAGTGCCGCAACGGCCTTGTCCATGTCGGCGCCGGCAAACCATGCAGCCCCAAGTGCGCTCAAAGCGTTTTGCACAATGTGGCGGCCAGGCGCGCCGATTGTCACAACAACATCGCGGGCATTCAGCCGCGCTGTGATTTCAGAATGATCCGCTCCAAGTTTCGACGACATCAACCGGATATTGGATTGCTTGTGTTCACCAAAACTTCGGACATGGCCGATGTTCAGATCACCAGCCTTCTTTTTCAGATATCCGAATTTTTCATTGTCACGATTGAGCAGGATATATCCGCCCTTCTCAATTCCTTCCATGATCTCGGCTTTTGCGGCAGCAATCTCAGTCAGGCTCTTGAAGTTGCCCAGATGGGCAGCCGCAACCGTGGTGATGATGGCTACATGCGGACGCACCATTTTGACCAGCGGGCGGATTTCGTTTGCATGATTCATGCCGATTTCGAATATTCCGAACTCGGCACTCATTGGCATCCGCGCCAAGGTCAGCGGCACACCCCAGTGGTTGTTGAATGAAGCGTTGGCCGCATGGACTTCACCCGATGACCCAAGCACCTGGCGCAGCATTTCCTTGGTCGTGGTCTTTCCGACCGACCCGGTGACCGCGATAATCTTGGCTTCCGAACGGTCACGGGCGGCTTTTCCCAATGCACCGAGCGCTTCCAGCACATCATCGACAACGATCATCGGCACCGACAAACGGCCCAGTGCAGGCAGTTTGGATTCCGCAACAACCAGCAATCCAGCTCCTGCCAGCATGGCTGCGGAACCAAAGTCATGGCCGTCAAACCGGTCACCCTTGATGGCAAAATAAGCGTCGCCCTTTTGCAAGGTGCGGGTATCGATGGAAATTCCGCCGACGCCTTCAGGCATGTCACCCAGCGGGCGCCCATGCATGGCAGAGATCAGGTCTTCGCTGGTCCACAAGAGGGTCATACGCTCAGCCTCTTGAGCGCTTTGCGCAGCTCAGCACGGTCAGAGAACGGCAGTACTGTCGATCCAACGGTCTGACCTTCCTCATGGCCTTTTCCAGCAACAATCAGCGTATCGCCGTGATCAAGCATAGAAACGGCGGACTGGATGGCTTCCGCCCGGTCACCAATTTCCATGGCACCTGGTGCTGCAACCATGATTTCGGCCCGGATCGCAGCAGGCTCCTCTGATCGCGGATTGTCATCAGTAACAATGGCCACATCGGCCAGACGGGAAGCGATCCCGCCCATGATCGGCCGTTTGCCACGGTCGCGATCACCGCCGCAACCGAAGACCACGACAACCCTTCCGGTGGTAAATGGCCGCACAGCTTCCAGTACATTTTCCAGTGCTTCCGGCTTGTGGGCGTAATCGACGTAACACGGCGCACCCGTGGGCGTTGAACCGACCAGATCAAGTCGCCCTGATGCGCCTTTGAGCGTTTCCAGTGCTTCGAGCGCCCTGTCAGCAGACACACCACTGGCCATTGCCATTCCGGCAGCGACCAGCGCATTGGAAAACTGGAAATCACCGGCCAGCGGCAGACGGACCTCGAAGATCCGGCCATCATGGTGGATTTCGCCAACCTGCTTGTCACGCAGATGCTCCACCCGTTTGAGGGCCAGAAATCCGCCTTTACGACCCACGGTCAGCACTTGAGCGCCCGCTTGTTCAGCGCATTTTATAGTGCGCTCTGACCAGGGATCATCCGCAAAGATTACTGCCGGATTTCCCTTCGGCAGGAGGGAATCAAACAACCGCATCTTGGCGGCAAAATAGTCATCCATATCGGTGTGGTAATCGAGGTGGTCGCGGCCCAGATTGGTAAATCCGGCGACCGTCAACGCAACACCATCAAGGCGTCGCTGAACCAGACCGTGGCTTGAAGCTTCCATGGCAGCATGCGTAACACCGCTGCTGGCCAGTTCGGCAAGCAACCGGTGCAGATCAACCGGATCCGGCGTCGTCAACGAGCCATAATCCTGGCGGCCCGGCGCTTCCACGCCAGTGGTCCCGATCATCGCCGCTTGCTCGCCCGCAGAAGCCCAGATCTGCCTGAGAAATGAAGCCACCGAGGTCTTGCCTGCTGTGCCAGTGACAGCCCCGATAATTCTGGGTTGGGCGTCAAAAAAGGCTGCTGCCATACGCGCAAGGGCAAACCGGGCATCATCGACCAACACCACTGGCAGGCCGCAATCTTCCAAACCAGTGCGCGCATCTGCAACCACCGCAACAGCCCCTTTCAGCGCCGCATCAGCAATGAATTGCGCACCATTGGCCTTGGTTCCGGCAAGCGCAAAAAACAATCCGCCTGGAACCACTTTGCGGCTATCTGCCGTTAGGTTGGAGATATCAATGTCGCCATACCCTGTATCTGCACTGGATTTAGCGCCTGGAGAAATCGATGTAAGAAGATTGGCTAATTTCATGTCTACCGGTCGAATTAAGAGGAGAAGAGAAGCATTCGAATCCCTGACAATACTGGCGTCAATATGACAGGCCGGCGATTGCCCCGTCGCCAAATTTCGGTTTCACGCCAAGAAAAGCCGCCGAGCGCCGCACAATCGCCGAAACTGTGGGCGCAGCGTTCAATCCGGCAGTCGCGCTATGCTGACCTTCTTCCGGTTTTGGCTCGTCCACAACAACCAAAACCACATATTGCGGATTTTCAATCGGGAACGCTGACAGAAATGCATTGAACCGCACCTTCGACGAGTATTTTCCGTTGACCACCTTCTCGGCGGTGCCAGTCTTGCCACCAACGCGAAAACCTTCCACTTCGGCACGCCGGCCTGAACCATTTGCCACATTCATCCGCATCAGCTCCCGCATCTCATCGCTGGTCTTCTTGCTGATGACCGGCACGGCGAGTTCATCTGCTTCGGCCCGCGTTCTTGGGCGGAAAGTGGGTGAAATCAACTTGCCACCATTCATCAGAGCCGCGGCGGCGACCGCTGTCTGTAGCGGGGTCGTTGCAACGCCATGACCAAAAGAAATGGTAATCGAATTGATCTTCTTCCAGACCTCAGGCTGGGTTGGGGTCGCCACTTCCGGCAATTCGGTTTTCATGCGGGTGAGCAACCCGATACGAGTGAGAAATTCCTTCTGCGCCTCGATCCCGACAACATCGGCCATCTTGGCTGTCCCGATATTGGAAGAATAAATGAAGATCTCCGGCACGGTCAGAATTCGGTTCTTGCCGTGGAAATCCTTGATTGTGAAACCGCCTATGCGAATTGCGCCGCGGGCATCGAAAGTGTCGGTGAATTTGACCTTGCCGGAATCAAGCGCCATTGCGGTAGTAAACGCCTTGAATGTAGAGCCCATCTCGAACGTGCCAGCAGACATCCGATTGAGATTTTCTTTTTCCAGCGCTTCGACAGGATTGTTCGGGTCGTAATCGGGTAACGATGCCATGCCGAGCACTTCACCGGTATGGATATCAAGAACCACCCCGCCAGCAGCAACGGCCTTGTAGCGTTGCATGGCTGCAGAAAGTTCGTCGCGTATGACATTTTGAACCCGGAGGTCGATGGAAAGCTTGAATGGCTCCATCCGCTCGTCAACGGTCATGCCCACCGCGGCAAGGTCGCCAAGTCCTTGACCGTCGACATATTTTTCCATGCCAGCAATGCCCATATTGTCGATATTGACGTGTCCAACAATGTGGGAAGCAGTCGGTCCACCAGGATAAAACCGCCGCTTTTCAGGACGGAACCCAATTCCGGGAATACCAAGCGCGAGAATTTGGCTTTGCTGCTTTGGCGTCAACTGACGTTTGAGCCATTGAAACCGCGAAGACGATGACAGCTTGCGATACACCGATCTCACATCTATGTCCGGCAGCACCGTGACAAGGCGTTCGATGGCTTCATCGGCATCAACAATCTTGTTTGGTTCGGCATAGAGCGAAACCGTACGAATGTCAGTGGCAAGAACCTCGCCGTTGCGATCGACAAGATCCGGACGCGATGCCAGCAATTTATCCGCAGGACCAATGGAAGCGACAATTTCATCGCTCTCAAAACCGTACTGCACCAAGCGGGCACCGATGACTGCGTAAATCATCGTGAAGCACAAGATGGTGATAAGTACCCGGTTGCGCGCTTGTTGCCCGTGTGTGGCACGCACACCGGTGAGTTCAATACGCCGGGTCCCGGTACTGGCTGTGGCTTTGGCTCTACGTCCGCCAAATTTTGGAAGTCGGATATTGACCATCAGGGTTTCACCGATCCTGTTTGAATGTCTTTGTCAGCCGACAATTCACCCTCGGCCGACTTCGGCTCGAAGTCAGATGCAAACCCCGGAATTTCCGGCATCTCTGCCATTTGGGTGGGAGCGATCGAATCCAGCTGCAGTTGCTCGGCAAACTCCTTGGTCAGTTTTTCAAGTCGCACCGGCTGGTTGAGAAGGCTCCAGTCTGCATTGAGAAGGTCGATCGTGATCTCTTCCTGATTGATGGCGGCTTGGAGACGCTTGACCTCATCAAGCTTTTCCTCGGCACTGTGCTTGATCTGATAGGTGACGGTCGCCGCAGCGATCATTGCCGCAATCAGAATGAAATCAAGGGTACGCAGCATCGCTATTCAACCTCCATAAGCCGCAAGCGCGGCAAGATCGGGCAGTGGCAGAATTGAAAAGTCAGGCTTTCCGGCGGCAGCATCGGTTCGTATCCCAACCCGGAGCTTGGCAGACCGGCTACGCGAATTGATTTCGCTTTCGTCCTGTGAAGCTTTGAGCGGTTGTTTGCCGGGGGTCTCAAAAATCGCCGGTGTCTCATCACCCATCGGCATATGGCGTGAGCCGGACGCCTTGCCTGAACGCGCCTGAAAATACCGTTTGACGATGCGATCCTCGAGCGAATGAAAAGTGACAACCACCAGACGCCCGCCGGGCTTGAGAGCTTTTTCAGCAGCAAACAACGCACTGGCCAGTTCACCAAGTTCATCGTTTACATAGGCACGCAATGCCTGAAAAACCCGGGTCGCGGGATGGATCTTGTCCTGTGCACGTCGCGGCGAAACTTTTTCGATGATACCGACCAATTGTTTGGTCGTGGTGATCGCCTTGTCCTTGCGCGCTGCTTCGATGGCGCGCGCAATGCGACCTGAATGCCGCTCCTCACCCAAAAAACCAAAAACCCGAGTCAGATCAGAAACCTTCATGCGGTTGACGACATCAGCTGCACTGACACCAGATTGCGCCATACGCATATCCAATGGACCGTCGCGCATGAATGAAAACCCGCGATCAGCTTCGTCGATCTGCATCGAGGAAACTCCGATATCGAGCACAACCGCGTCCAGTTTGGCTTCGCCTGAAAAAGTCAAAAGTTCGGAAAACTGGCCGTGATGAAGAGTAAGCTGGTCTGGATGTTCCGCCAGCAAACCGGCACCGCCGGAAATAGCTGCAGGATCGCGATCAAGCGCAATCACCTTTGCACCCTCTTCAAGCAATGCGCGAGAATAGCCACCGGCACCAAAGGTGCCATCGAGAACAAGATTGCCGGATAAAGGAGCCATGCTGGAAAGCACTTCAGCAAGCATGACAGGGATATGGCGCGCCGTCTCTTGAACGGCGCCTTCCGGTATGTCCCCTGCCTGCGCCATGTTTCCGGCCCCCTTTACGCCGGCCGCTGTGCCGGTCGTATTCCTTCTTTTCGTGCCCTGGCCTGCATCTCGTCGAATGCTGCGGGCTCCCACAATTGAAAATGATCCCCACGACCCGCAAAGGTCACCCGGTCGGTGATCCCCGTAAAATCGCGGATGAAATCGGTCAGCAGAAGCCTGCCCTCGGCATCCAGCTTCATGAAGACGCCGCCGCCATGAACCAACAGAGACATCCTGTTGGCTTCCTCCGAGAATGGATCGAGCGACCCGATCATTCTCTCGAAGCGCTCGAGGACCTCTGCGCCTGCCATCGAAACAGCTGGAAACACGAAATCCTGATAGGCATAGAGATCCTCTGTGCCGTTGCGCGCCAAAACAGTACGAAACACCGAAGGCACGGAAACCCTGCCCTTGGAATCGATCTTGTTTATCGCGTTTGACAGGAACCGGTTCATTACGCTTGACCGCCGTTTCCGTTCGATGGCCGCATATCATGAGCCCCTCGGACGTTTTCCGGATTGCAATGAACACCACCCCCGCCCACGCCAGTCTGGTTGAAATTCCCCACAACCGGGCTGAAACGTCATCCTTGGCAGCGATTTTCCGCCCTGCAATCTTGTCCAATTGGGTTAGCATGGGCAACTTTGGGCGTCAATGGGAATTACTCCCATGAATTGTTGGAAACACATGGTCTTGTTAATACAGTATCAATATTAACGAAGCGTTAGGATTCAAGGCTTTGAGCCGGTTTCGCACCCGTGACCTGAAGCAGTTCCGGCCCGGCAATTGCCGGGCCAAATGCTTGGAATATCTAGGAAAATAAAAGCCAGTCGGCCTGTAAGCCGGGTTCTGTATGGTCCCGCAAAAGCGCAACCATGGCAACCATTCTTCTGGGACACATTTTGCAATGTGCCTCAAGCAACCTACCCGGATGACCGGCGCGGAACCGCCTGGCTTTCGCCTGTCATCCCTATTCGGTCTTGCTCCCGGTGGGGTTTACCTTGCCGTCAGACGTCACCGCCGACGCGGTGGGCTCTTACCCCACCCTTTCACCCTTACCCCGCCGCCTCAACAGCCCAAACCCGGCTGCTCAGGTGGCGGGGCGGTTTGCTTTCTGTGGCACTTTCCCTAGGGTCACCCCCGCCGGACGTTATCCGGCACCGTTGTTCCATGGAGCCCGGACTTTCCTCGTTCCGCAGCCTTTCGGCTATATGCGATGCGCGGTTGCCCGGCCGACTGGCGGTTCTAGATAGTCGAGAAGCTGCCAAATGGCCAGAGCCGAAACGATGGCAATTCCACCGTTTCGGCTACCTGGTTCACTTCATGATGCGCTGGACCTTGCCGCAATAAGATTTTGAGACCGGGTTCATGCGCTTGGCCCCATGACCGGCATTGTACTTCAAAATTGTGCCACAGGTTGTGCCACCGCCCAGCTTATGGGCCCCGGCAAGATACTTCATACCGTATTTGATGTTGGTCTCCGGGTTATAAAGACCCTTGGTGGAACCGCGATACCCCATCATCCGAGCGGTCGCAGGCTTGATTTGCATCAGCCCGATTTCACCGGCTGCCCCGCGCGCATTCGCACGGAAATTGCTTTCAACCCGGACAACCGCGTGGGCCAGCTTCTCCGGCACGCCATAGCTTTTCGCATAAGAAGAAATCAGTCCACTGTAGGAACTTTTTGGAAACCCACTCGTTGTTGTTTTGGACGCGATCTTTCCGGTCTTGATTGACCCGGTCGTCTCGCTGGAAACTGCAGTCTGACATCCAGCCAAGACAACGCTAAGCAAGGCAGCTGATGCTACCGTGTAAAATCTGTTCATTTAGGAAGACACTCCAATTGCACCTTAGCCGTCCCATCGGGACCAGCTACCCCTGGCGCAAACAATTCGTTTGGGACGGTGGGCAACTCAGGCCACAACCGCTCCCGGCGATGGAGTGTGCAATGCAACATAAACCGGGGTGGAACTTTGACGACAATGCCGCTGAAATGTGGCAGCCAATAAACTTATGTAACCGGATGTAACCAAAAACCGGCAATTTTCGTGACTTTCGCGAGCCCCATCAAGCAAGGGTTGGAAGCCCCGTCAGCAATTTGTGCAAAGTGGCGATGGTGGAAGCATCCGCGATACCATCAACTCGCGCAGGGCGAAAATGGCGTTGAAATGCGGCGACAGAAGTTTTGGTTTTTGCGCCATAGATACCGTCGGTTTCGGTGTCGTATCCGTAAAGCGACAGCATGGTCTGAAGGGCTTCAACCGGCTGCCCACCATCAGCTTCCTGAAAGAACCGGCCGCCGGCGACGTCCACCGGCTCTACCCAATGGCCGATGCCTTCTTGGTGGAGATGTTTCCAGTCAAACCATTCACCGGGATCACGCTTGCGGCCAGGAGCAACATCGGAATGAGCCAGCACCCGTTCCGCCGGGATCTGATTGCGCGCAAGAATATCGCGACAAAGACGGATGACCGCCTGCATCTGAATGCGGGAAAAAGGTGGACATCCGCCTTCATGGCCAGGATTGTCGATCTCGATGCCAATAGACGCGGAATTGATGTCTGTATCGCCCTTCCAGAAACTCTTCCCGGCATGCCAGGCCCGCTTTTCCTCCGGCACCATCTGGGTCACAAGTCCGTTCTGATCTATGAAATAGTGGGAGGAAACACCACTTTCAGGATTGCACAACCAATCAAGCGCTGCCTTTCCCGACGCCATTCCGGTGTAGTGCAGGATCAATGTGTCTGGATGCCGGATGCCCTCAGCCTCGCCACGCGGTTTCCGGTCGCCGAAATTTGCAGATGGACGCACCAACGCCGGTGCAAAATCCGGATCAAAGCCACTCACGCCGGAATCCGCTGTTTCTCGATCGAGCTATAGGCCGAATTGAGCGCCGCCATGCGATCATTGGCAATGGCCAAAAATTCTTCCGGCACACCGCGGGCCAGCAACGCGTCAGGATGGCTTTCCGCAGCCAGTTTCCGGTAACGCTTTTTGACCTCGGCAAACGGCGTATCAGGCGAAATACCCAGAACCGCGAAGGGATCAATCCCTTCCGGATGGACATGGCGGGCCAGAATGCGATCGAAATTCGCCTCATCAAATTTGAAGATATCGGCAATATGCGCAATGAACTCAAGCTCCTTCTGATGGATGACTCCGTCAGCTTTGGCGATGTGGAACAACCCGTCAACGATATCTTCCAGCATGGCGCAATTGGCGTGTCCAGAACCGCACATCCCGGCAATTCGTTCGGCATAAATATCGTAACCAGCGACATCCTGCTTGGCGAGATTGTAAAGCCGGGCGACATTGGTCGCCTCATCATCGGGAATGGCAAAGATTTCCTGAAAAGCAGTGACTTCTTCTTCAGTGACAACGCCGTCGGCCTTTGCCATTTTTGCCGACAGTGCAATCATGGCGACAGAAAAACTGACCCGTCGCCGGGTCTCGGGATCGCCGGCAAATACTGTACGCACTGTTTCCACCACATTGGAGAAAGCAGTCGCAGCCGTTTCACCTACGGCATCAAAGAGGCGTTTGAGCAAGGACATGAATCCGGTTTAGTCTAACAATAAGGGAAAAGCGAGACAGGATTTTCTACAAAAACATAACCAAACTGAATGAATGTGTTGTGTACAATTGATTGGACGGCAGCGGCCCGATGCCTGCAGTTTGCTGACCATGACAGAAATCACCGCCTCCCGCCAAACATCACAATTGCCCCATCCACTGGCAGGTTTTGCCCTTGGGTTAACGGGTGTGATCATCTTTTCGGCTACACTGCCATTTACCCACATCGCCCTTGATGGCTTCAGCCCGCTATTCATCACCTTTGCCCGCGCGCTGGTTGCAGCCATGATAGCCGGTGTCGCGCTGCTGGTTCTTCGCAAACGATTTCCGCGAAAACATCTGATCCCGCTGGCCATAGCCGGCCTGTTGTTGGCCTATGGGTTTCCGCTGTTTTCCAGCATCGCCATGCAGACCGTTCCCGCTTCCCACGGTGGCGTGGTGCTGGGCATTCTGCCTTTGATGACAGCAGCTTCTGCAGCCATTATCGGCGGTGAGCGTCCCGGCCCCGCTTTCTGGGCGTGGAGCAGCCTCGGTGCATTTCTGGTTTTATCATTCTCATTGTCAGGCGCGGACATCGAACCGGCCATCGGTGATCTGTGGTTGGCTTGTGCGGCCATCTCGGCAGCTTGCGGCTATGCCATATCAGGCAAATTGTCGCGGACTCTGCCGGGGTGGGAAGTCATCAGCTGGGCGCTGATCATCATTGCGCCAATATCGCTGATTGGCACCCTGGCCAGTTGGTCGTCAGGTGTGCAATCACCCGACAGCGCCGCACTCGCTGCTTTTGCCTATCTGGCGTTGGGCTCAATGTTTTTGGGATTCGTGTTCTGGAACAAGGGGCTGGCCATCGGTGGTATTGCACGCATTGGACAGGTTCAACTGTTTCAAAGCTTCTTCACCATCGCCCTGTCAGCAGTTCTTTTGGGAGAACAAATCACGTGGGTGCCGGTGGCATTCGCCTCGGCAGTTGCCTTTGTGGTCTGGTGTGGCCGCAAGACACGAATTGGGTAAGAAACCACCTGATCGACACCGATGCCCTCGCTGTTACGGCAATGTTAAAAATCAGGAAATTGCAAATTCGTTCGACAAGACAACGCCCTTCAAACGGGAACCAAAGACGAAATTGGACGTTTATCGAGGCCTCTCAGATTCGGTGAGAGCTTAGAGAAAGGAACGTCCCCATGGCCAAAGAAAAAACCCTCAAAGACCTGTTTGAAGACACGCTTAAAGACATCTACTATGCGGAAAAGAAGATCCTGAAAGCGCTACCAAAGATGAAGCGCGCAGCCCAGTCAGAAGAGCTCAAGGCAGCATTCGACAAGCATCAATCCGAAACCGAAAAACATGTTGAACGGCTTCAGAAAGTATTCGAATTGATCGACAAACCGGCACGCGGCAAGACCTGCGATGCCATTGAAGGCATCATCGCCGAAGGCGAAGAGATGATCGAAGATTTCAAAGGCACCGCAGCGCTCGATGCCGGATTGATTTCTGCCGCCCAGGCAGTCGAGCATTATGAGATTACCCGATACGGCACCCTGAAACGGTGGGCCACGGAACTTGGAATGAAGGATGCAGCAAAGCTCTTCGATGAAACACTTCAGGAAGAGAGCAAAACTGACACCGACCTGACCAAATTGGCAGACTCCTGCGTCAACCAGCACGCCATGGCATAACACCTCAAGGTCCGGGGAAACCCGGGCCTTGAACTTCCAGTTCGCCGCAATCAGCTCCGCCGCGCAACCCGGCGTTTACATACTCGCAGCAGCCCGCGTTGCCTGATCGTACTGGCCGGACATCACCCGCATCAATGCGGCAATATCGCTAATGCGGTTTTCATCCAATCCCAATGAACGGATCGGTTCAACAAGGATTTTCTCCCGCAGCTTGCGATATTGCAGGCAATGTTCGGTTCCGGCTTTGGTGATCTGGACAGTCTTTTCCTTGCCGCGGCGACCCGATTCAACCAATTCCAAAGCTTCCAGTTTCTTCAAGGCATAGGCGACCACATGCGTGTCTTCGATGTTGAACATCGTGCATAGCTGCGAAAGGCTTTTGGCCCGTTCGCGATGATTGATCGCGTGCAATATCTGCACTTCCATGGTGGACAATCCGGCCCCGCCTGACGCTGCCGAACACGCCGCCAGCCAGCGACCATAGGCATTGCCAAGCACCACGAGGGCGTATTCAAGCTCCGAAAGGGCTGCCAAGCCGCCATCGGCCAGGTGTGAAGCCGATACCACCGGCCCCAATGTGCTGTTGCTTTTTTCCATACTCACCTTGCCAACATCGTTTCAGGCAGCCAAAGAGCCAGTTGCGGGAATGCAATGATCAGCCCCACAGCCACTATCATCAAAAAGAAGAACGGCAGTGTCATCGCCGCAACCTTCAGGATGTTGTGCCCGGTCATCCCCTGAATGACAAACAGGTTGAACCCGACAGGAGGCGTGATCTGGCTCATCTCGACCACCAGCACCAGATAGATGCCGAACCAGATGATATCGAGCCCGGCGGCCTCGATCATCGGCAATATGATGGACGCAGTGAGAACCACTATTGAGATGCCATCAAGAAAGCACCCAAGCACCACAAAAAACACGGTCAGTGCGGCCAGCAATGCATAGGGCGAATATTGCTGTTCGGCGATAAATTGCGCCAGAGCGCGGGGAATGCCCGTATATCCCATAGCCACGGTGAGCACCGATGCACCCGCCAGAATGAGCACAATCATCGCCGATGTTCGCGAGGCCCCGCGAAGCGCATCCACAAATGCCGATCTGCTGAGCGTACCCGTGGACCAGGCCAGAAACAGCGCCAGTACCACCCCAACAACCGCCGCCTCGGTGGGCGAGGCAAAACCGGCATAGATGGACCCGATGACACCGGAAATCAGCGCCAGAACCGGAAACAGCCGCCGGGTTTCCCATAGGCGCTTGAGATAGGGAATGCGCGGGTCTGCCGCAGGCATGCGACCGCGGTTGATAAGGGACCAAACCACGGTGTAGCCCATGAACAAGACCGCCAGCATGATGCCCGGCAAAACGCCTGCAATGAACAGCCGAGCGATCGATTGCTCGGTCGCTGCACCATAGACAATCAGTATGATCGACGGCGGAATCAACAACCCCAGAGTGCCCGATCCGGCCAGTGAGCCAATCGCCATGCGCTGATCATAGCCGCGCTTTTCCAGCTCCGGCAGCGCCATCCGCCCGATGGTCGCAGTGGTGGCGGCTGAAGACCCGGAAACGGCGGCGAAAATTGCACAACCGAGAATATTGACGTGCAAAAGCCGGCCGGGAAGCCGCTGCATCCAAGGGGCGAGGCCGGCAAACATGTCTTCAGCCAGCCGGGTCCTGAACAAAATCTCCCCCATCCAGATGAACATTGGCAGAGCGGCGAGATCCCAGGAGTTGACCGACCCCCAAACGGTAGTTGCCATTACTGCACCGGGCGGAGCCGAGATCGTCAGATACACAGCCAGCACGCCTGCTGCCATGAGAGAAAGAGCCACCCAGAGACCCGATGCAAGCAGCACCAACATCACTGCGCCCAGCATGATTGAGAGAGGCAGGAGTTCCATCACAGTTCCCCCGCCCCGTGCACATTGGCGCTTTTTTCTGCGTCGGCCTTCCCATAGGACGTTTCACCCCCGGAAACTGCACAGATGAGATCATCCAGCAGTGACACCGTAAAAATGCCGATGCCTGCGGCCATGGCAGCTTGTGGAATGAACAGCGGGATCGGTATGATGCCATAGGAGACTTCGTTGTAGCGATGGCTCTGGAGCACAAACTGGACGGCATAAAAGAAGAAATAGCCTGTCAGAAGCACGGCGATCGCCAGCACCGCAATTTCAACAATCAGCCGGGAACGTGCGGGCAATCTTCCAAGTGCCAGTGTCACGCGGATTTGTTCACCAGCACGCATCGAGCCTGCAAGCGCCAGAAAGGAAGCGGCAACCAGCAGGAAGCCGGCAATTTCAGCCAATGAGGGAATGAGGAAACCATAGGGTGATTGGCCAAACAAGCCGAGTGCACCGTCAAAAACACGACCTGCCACCTGAGCAAAAACCATCCCCGCGATGAGACATAGTGCTGCCATCGCAAGAATTTCGGCAAATTTGTAGAGCTGATTGAGAAAACCACGCATTGCGCCTCTCCGCTTTGAGCTGATCCGGTTCAGTTCCGGCACAATGACGAACCGGGAACCCTGAAAGCTCCCGGTCCGGCAAAGCGGCTATTTCATGTAAGCGTCGAGAACGACCTTGCCTTCGTCACCGGCACTGGTTGCCCAGTCAGCGGCCATCTGCGCACCGATGTCGCCAAGACCCTCTGAAAGTTCCGGACTTGGCGCGGAAACTTCAATCCCGTTGTCCTTGAGAACCTGCGTCTGATTTGTCGTTTCTTCAATTGATGCTGCCCAACCACGGGTTTCAGCTGCAGCGGATGCATCAATCACAGCTTTCTGCTGGTCTTCCGGCAGCGCATTGAAGGCGTCCTTGTTGACGAAAACCATGTTGCGCGGCAGCCAAGCCTGCGCATCGGAATAATGCGAAAGATAATCCCAGACCTTGGAATTGGCCCCTGTTGAAGGCGACGTGATCATCGCTTCCACACGACCGGTGGAAAATGCTGTTGGAAGATCCGGCACTTCAACCTGTGTCGGCAAAGCACCGGCCAATTGTGCGAGCTTTTCAGTGCCCGCATTATAAGCGCGCATCTTTAATCCCTTGAGATCATCAATGCTGCTGATTGCCTTTTTGGTGTAAATACCCTGAGGTGGCCAAGGCACGGAATAAAGCAACATCAAGCCCTGCTCATCAAGCTTGGCAGCGATCTGATCCCTGGAAGCATCGTAAAGCTTCTTGGCATCATCATAGCTGGTGGCAAGGAACGGGATGGAATCAAGCCCGAAAATCGGATCTTCATTGGAAAGGCGTGAGGCGAGAATTTCACCGATCTGAGCGAGCCCTTGGCGTACGGAGTTTTTGATATCCGGGTGCTTGAACAATGAACCATTGGAATGAACTGTGATCTGCAGCTCGCCTCCGGTTGCGGTTTTGATGTCTTCGGCAAAAGTGGCAATGTTCTGAGTGTGGAAGTTGGTGTCACCATAGGGAACCGGCATGTCCCATTTGGTTTCCGCCCATGCAGCAGTGGAAAAAGCTGCCGTAGACAGTACGGCTGCCGTACAGGCGGCAATTGCGTTGGATTTAAAATGATACATCGTCGACTCCCAATTTCGGCGCTGAATGATGCGCACGTTCAAATTTTCAGACGGCGTCCCCGTTGTTCTTTTTCCGTCACAAGCAAGTTTGCATATTGCGAGAATTTGTCAACAAATTATTGACGTTTTCTTTCTGACGTGGTTCAGATGGTAAGATCAGCAAACATCAGGGCACCTAATATGACCGCAAGCAAATGGGATTTCTGGATTGATCGTGGCGGCACCTTCACCGACGTGGTCGGCCGGGCGCCTGACGGCGCGCTACATCAGAAAAAATTGCTTTCAGAAAACCCGGAAGCTTACACCGATGCGGCTATTCAGGGCATTCGTGATTTGCTCGGCGTATCGACTGATGAAAAGATACCCGCGGACCGCATCGGCCATGTGAAAATGGGCACCACTGTTGCCACCAATGCGCTGCTGGAACGCAAGGGTGACCGCACATTGCTGCTGATCACCAAGGGCTTTCGCGACGCATTGAAGATTGCCTATCAGGCGCGGCCCGACATTTTTGCCAAGGAAATCCTTCTGCCTGAACAGCTTTATGACGATGTCATTGAGATCGATGAACGCATTGCGGCCTCAGGCGAAGTGCGCAAAGCACCCGACGCAGCAAATCTTGCTGCCGAGCTCTCCCATGCCCGCAAGGATGGTATTGACGCCGTTGCCGTCGTTCTCATGCATTCCTGGCGCAATCCGGCCCATGAAATCATGATCGAGGAAGCCTGCCGCAACGCCGGATTCGCACAGATCTCGGTCAGCCATCAGGTCTCGCCGCTGATCAAACTGGTGGGCCGAGGCGACACCACTGTGGTGGATGCCTATCTCTCACCGATCCTGCGTCGCTATGTGGATCGGGTCGCCGGTGAATTGGGCGCTACCCCTGCCGGTCAACCCGGCCCGGTGCTGCAATTCATGATGTCGTCCGGCGGACTGACCGCTGCCGAGAAGTTCCAGGGCAAAGATGCAATCCTCTCCGGTCCCGCCGGTGGTGTGGTCGGCATGGTGGAAACTGCTGATCTGGCTGGCTATTCGAAAGTCATCGGCTTTGACATGGGTGGAACTTCAACCGATGTGGCCCATTATGATGGCGACTATGAACGCGCCTTTGATACCGAGGTCGCAGGTGTACGCATTCGGGCGCCGATGATGCGTATCCACACGGTGGCCGCAGGCGGCGGATCAATTCTGCATGCAGACGAAGGCCGCTTCCGCGCAGGACCAGATTCTGCCGGTGCCAAACCCGGACCCGCCTGCTATCGCCGCGGCGGACCGTTGACTGTAACGGACGCCAATGTATTGCTTGGCAAATTGCAGCCGGATTTCTTCCCGGCAATCTTTGGTCCAAAACAGGACCAGCAGCTTGACCATGGCGAAGTCAAAGCCCGTTTTGATAAACTGGCTGCGGCCACGCCCGGCAAAACTGCTGAGGAAATCGCCGAAGGTTTCATCACCATTGCCGTTGAAAACATGGCAAATGCGATCAAGAAAATTTCGGTTCAGCGCGGCTATGACGTCACCAAATATCTGCTCAATTGTTTTGGCGGCGCGGGCGGGCAACACGCGTGTCTGGTGGCAGATGCCTTGGGCATGGAAGCCATACTGATCCATCCATTCTCAGGGCTGCTATCGGCCTACGGCATCGGTCTGGCGCGTGTCTTCGCTTCCCGCCAGCAAGCCCTGATTTCCCCTTTGAGTGAGGAAACCAAACCCGGCGTCACCCGGCTGATTGCCGACCTGCAAGCAGGTGTCATCACTGAGCTAGCAGAACAGGGATTTGCTGAGACCGAGATCAATTGCCGCCCGGTCCTGCAACTTCGCTATGATGGCACCGACACGACGCTTCCAGTGCCGTGCGATCCGGCAAACCCGGCAGCGGCACGGCGCGATTTCGAGGCTGCGCACAAGGCGCAATTCGGCTTCATCTATGATGACAAGCCGATTATCATCGAAGCGGTTTCTGTGGAAGGAACCGACACCTCAGAAGGACATCGTGCTGAACCTGAATTCGCACTTCATGAGCGCAACATTGATGATGCTCAGACCCGACCGCTCTATTCCGGTGGCGCCTGGCACGATGCGAAAGTCATCCGCCGCGCAAAATTGGCACCCGGCAATCGCGTCACGGGCCCGGCGCTGATCATCGAGGCAAACCAGACAATCGTCATCGAGCCTGGCTGGTCAGCTCAAATCAACACCCGTGATCACATCGTGCTCACGCGCCACGAAAAGCTCGAACGCGGCATGGCCATCGGCACTGAACAGGCTGATCCCATTCTGCTCGAGGTCTTCAACAACCTGTTCATGTCGATTGCTGAACAGATGGGTATCACCCTGCAAAACACCGCCTACTCGGTCAACATCAAGGAACGTCTGGATTTCTCCTGTGCCGTCTTTGACAGGCTCGGCCGACTGGTCGCCAATGCGCCTCACATGCCGGTGCATCTTGGGTCCATGGACCGCTCGGTTGAGACCATCATCCGGCTCAACGAAGGCAAAATCCGTCCCGGCGACGTCTACGCACTCAACGCGCCTTACAATGGTGGCACCCACCTGCCCGACATCACAGTGGTGACGCCGGTCTTCAATGACTCTGGCGAAGAAATCCTTTTCTGGGCAGCCTCGCGCGGTCACCATGCCGATGTGGGAGGCACGGCACCAGGCTCCATGACACCGCTGGCCACGACAGTCGATGAAGAAGGCGTATTGATCGACAATTTCAAGCTGGTCGACCAAGGCAAATTCCGCGAACCCGAACTGATCGAACTTTTGACTGACCATCCTTACCCGGTTCGCAATGTCACCCAGAACGTTGCCGATCTGAAGGCGCAAATTGCTGCCAACGAAAAGGGCGTGGCCAACCTGCGCAAGATGGTCAGTGATTTCGGGCTTGATGTTGTTGAGGCCTATATGGGCCACGTGCAGGACAATGCGGCTGAAAGCGTGGCCCGGGTACTCGCGACACTGACAGATTGCGAATACGAATACCCGACCGACACGGGCCAGGTCATAAAAGTCAAAATCACCGTAGATCGCGAGAAACGCGAAGCCACCGTGGATTTCACCGGCACATCAGAAGCGCGTGAGAACAATTTCAACGCACCTGAACCGGTTGCCCGCGCTGCCGTGCTCTATGTGTTCCGGGTGATGGTGGAAAAACCGATCCCGATGAATGCCGGCTGCCTGCGTCCCATCCACATCATCATCCCGGAAGGCTCAATGTTGAAACCGGCCTACCCTCGTGCAGTCGTGGCGGGCAACGTGGAAACCTCTCAGCACGTGACGAATGCACTGTTCGGAGCATTGGGCGCGCTCGCCAACAGCCAGGGCACCATGAACAACCTGACCTTCGGCAACGATGTTTATCAATATTATGAAACCATCTGTTCAGGCTCCCCTGCCGGTTACCACAATGACAAACGTGGCTTTGATGGGACCTCCGGGGTTCATGTTCACATGACCAATTCCCGGCTGACTGATCCCGAAGTATTGGAAATGCGTTTTCCTGTTGAACTGGAAGACTTTCACATCAGGGGAAATTCCGGTGGCAAGGGTCAGTTCAACGCTGGCAATGGCACCCGGCGAACGCTTCGCTTTCGCGAGAAGATGGACATGGCCATCCTTTCCTCCCATCGCAATCGTCCTCCCGAAGGGATCAACGGCGGCAGTATGGGTCAAGTCGGAAAAACCCAGATCCGCCGTCTTGATGGTACCATCGAGGAACTCAAGGCCTGTGATCAGACCATACTGGAAGCAGGTGAAGCCGTTATTCTGACCACGCCTACTTCTGGAGGGGCTGGCAAAACCTGAGGCGAGGGTTCAACTCGCCTTGCGCGCCATATCCCGACCTTCCACGGAAGCCATGTTGTTGACATAGGCAGCTACCTGGTTTCCAGACATTCTGGCACCAGAGAAGTCACCCTGCGCCATACAATCCGTGAACTTCGCCACAAAGGCCAAGTCAGCGTCATTGGCAACACCGACAAAACGGACCGGCCTGCCAACAGCTTCTGCCAATGAAACCAGATTGCTGGCGACCTCGGTATTCGGCGGGCTATCTTCCGACAATCGCAAGCGTGCCAGATCCAATCGCCAGTCATCCACTTGTGTTCTGACATCTTTGTTCAGATCAATCGCATCGCCGATGTAATCGCTGGTGGAGACTTTGACACCCATAGCCCGAACTGTGGCCAGATTGTCTCTCGCATGATGGACCGAGCGTACCGAGAGCAAACCAAAATCGATATCGAAGACAAAACGTTCCGGCTTCACGCCAGCCATTGCCAGCCTTTCGGCAAACTGGCTGGCAAAACCGGGGCGGCCGATTTCTTCAGACGACAAGGGTATGGCGACCTGAACCTGATCTGACCAGTTGGCAAGATCATCGATGACTGCACCGATCATCCAGCGATCGATCAGGGAATTGATGTCAGTGTGTTGGGCCAGCGACAACAGGAGTTCTGGAGCCACCTCACCATGATCAGGATGTTTCCAGCAAACCTGTGCCGAGAACGCGCACGGTGTCAGTGAATTGCTTTTCATGATGGGCTGGTAGGCAACACGCAACCCCCCATCGGCAATTCCTGCACGCAGATCTTTTTCCATCGCACGGCGTAATTTATACTCGCGATCCATCTCGTTTGTGAAAAACGAATGGCTGACTCCTGTCACATCCTTGGCATTGTAAAGTGCAAGGTCAGCCCGTTTGAGGACATCCGACAAGTCATCCTGATTTTTGATGAAAGTAATCCCGATACTACCCGAGGTATCAATGTCGTACCCCGTGTATTGAACCGGACAAAAAACGTTGCTCGCCAGTTCAGCAGCAAAATTGTCCACCGCTTCGACGGTAAGCTGGTCTTCGCACAGGATGACAAACTCATCACCGCCGAGGCGATAGAGACGAAAACCGGGACCGCAGCCACTGCGCAAGCGGCGGGTCAGCGCCATGAGCACTTCATCACCAGCCGAATGGCCAAGCGTATCGTTGATATATTTGAAGCGGTCGAGATCAAGCAGCATCAGCATGCCGTTGTTGTCTACATCCGAATTGCGATCAAGGAGCGAGGAAAAATCCCGCCCCAGAGCATGGCGATTGCCAAGGCCGGTCAATGCGTCGTGGTAGGCAGTGTGATAAAGTTGAGCAATGCCCATGCGTTCGGCAGTAAGCATCTTGTTCGCACGATCATGCTCCCGTCCGGCATGGGCTGCCGTCAGTCCCAGCCCGGCAACCGAGACCAGTGTTGCGCCGATCAATAAAGAACTAACGGCCACACTGGAAAACAATGAAAAAAGACCGGAACCGCCAAACAGGCTACCAGCAGCAAATGCTACGGGCGTCAACGCCCCGATAGCCGACCCAGCGATTGCATATCGCTTCTCCATGGTCGGCAAAAACATATTCAACTTCATGTCAAATACTCCTTGTCGACACTCAGAATGCCCCTGTGAATATTAATATTCCGATATGATCAAATTCCCGCTTGAGCCATGGTTAACAATTGTTTGCGAACCACCAAAACGCGAATTCTGATGGGACACAACGCCAGTTCTAGCTCCGGATAAGACCGACCTCCAGCGGCCCGGGATAGGCGCATGATGAAAATCGCGGTAAGAAAAGCGAGGGCTCATGATTCGAAATGGACGGGCTGATGCGCGTTAAAGATCAGGCCATAAGCAGGCTGCAAGCAACGATATGGAGGACCGCTGTTTTAGCGTTGGCGGCAGCGTCCGTCGGCTGCACCTCATCCAGCGGTAATATCACCACCCAAATACTGTCCCCGGTTTCACTGACTTCACCGTCGATCGGTGCCGCGATGCGCTATGGCGACAATGATCCGGTTGACTTCGGTGAACGTCATCCCGGACTTCATCCCATCCACGGGGTAGACGTGTCGAAGTATCAAGGCGAGATTGACTGGAGCGAATTGCGCCGCGCTGGTGTCGCGTTTGCTTTCATGAAGGCAACAGAAGGCGGCGACCGGGTTGATGCGCGCTTCGGCCAATACTGGCGAGAAGCAAGCGCGGTGGGAATTCCCCATGCGCCCTACCACTTTTATTATTTTTGCACCCCCGCGCGGGTGCAGGCGCAATGGTTCATTCGCAATGTGCCAAAATCGGCAGTAAGGTTGCCGCCAGTTCTCGATATGGAATGGAATCCGGCATCACCCAGTTGCAAACTCAGACCTGAACCCCAAACGGTACGCCGTGAGATGAAGATCTGGCTGGATCTGGTCGAGCGCCATTATGGCAAGCGCCCGATCATTTACACCACGGTCGATTTTCATCGGGAAAACATCGATGGACATTTCCGCGATTATCCCTTCTGGCTGCGCTCGGTAGCAGCCCACCCGTCAGATATTTATCCCGGCCATCACTGGACGTTTTGGCAATATACCGGCACCGGCCAAATGCCGGGCATCAAGGGTGACACAGATATCAACGCTTTCGCAGGGACCCGCAGCCAATGGAACGACTGGCTGAAAAAACACGGTGGTTGATTTACCAGATCATTGTCCTGGCCAATCGCAAAACAGCCGGATTCACATTGCAGACATTTCCATCCGATACCCGACTGCCAAAGAAATCATATGGAGACTTTCATGATCATACGCCGTTTGACGCTTGCCCTTTCTTTGACTGCCATGCTGGCCACACCATCGCTTGCACAATCAGCAGCCTGCGGCGGTGATTTCCGGCAATTCCTTGAAGGGGTCAAAGCCGAAGCAGTCGCCAAAGGCGTGCCCGCAGATGTTGTCTCCAGCGCACTCAGGGGCCTCTCGCCCAACGGAAAAGTCCTTTCCATGGATAAAGGTCAAAGCGTCTTCAAACAGACCTTTCTGACATTTTCCCAACGGGTTATTTCATCCAGCCGCATGCAAATCGGTGCGCAAAAAATGAAACAATATGCCAATACCTTTGCGCGCGCTGAACGAGACTATGGCGTGCCGGCCGCCGTGATCACCGCTTTCTGGGCGCTGGAAACTGATTTTGGAGCGGTACAAGGCAATTTCAACACACTGCGTGCGCTGGCCACTTTGGCACACGATTGCCGCAGACCCGAATTGTTTCGCCCACAGCTGATTGCAGCACTGGAAATGGCCGGGCACGGCGATCTGGATCCGGCCAGTACTACAGGTGCCTGGGCAGGCGAAATCGGTCAGGTTCAAATGCTGCCCAAAGACATTCTGGCCTACGGGGTAGATGGTGATGGCGACGGCCATGTGACACTCAAAACCAGCGCCGAAGATGCCATTTTGACCGCTGGGCGCTTTATCCAGTCATTAGGCTGGCGTGCCGGTGAACCGTGGCTCAAGGAAGTCACGCTCCCTGCGTCGCTGCCCTACGAAAAATCCGGTCTCGGTCAAGGCATGAAGCTTGGCGATTGGCTGGCGCTCGGTGTGAGTATCCGCGATGGCTCTGCACCATCTGCAGCCCTTGGGGCCGATCTTATTCTGCCGCAAGGTCGTAACGGCCCGGCATTTCTGGCCTTTCCGAATTTCAGCGTTTATCTCGAATGGAACAAGAGCTTTATCTACACGACTTCGGCTGCCTATTTTGCCGCCCGGTTGGCCGGTGCGCCTCGCTATGATGCAGGAACGGCCGGCGATGGCCTGGGTGATGGCGAGATGAAAGCATTGCAGACAAAACTCGCCGCCCGCGGCCATGATGTCGGTGACATCGATGGTATTCTGGGCGCTGGCACGCGCGCAGCAGTACGCGCAGAGCAACTGCGCCTTGGCCAACCAGCTGATGGCTGGCCAACACGGGAATTGCTCAACAGACTTTGACCCGGATTGCGAATTTCGCAAGCATTTCTCGGCCAGGCCATTGAACCGGCGGCAAAGACTGAACGGTCAACTGGGTAGGACCTGCCAAGTGCAACCAGCATCTAGATCTACAGGTTGCTGAGATACATCGCCACTCTGCACTCCTGATGTCGGCTGCATACCACGCAGCATCAAACTCCTTAATATGCGGAGTGGACTGGTCGATCCGCTCCAATCTGTCTAAAGTTATCACATCCGGCTTTGCATGAGGCTGGGGTGGGGAGCAACAAAAGGAGCAGGTTCAGCAGGCAATGGAGGGTGATACTACCCAAGACAAGAGGCGTCGAATGCGCGACCCGGCGGGCAATTTTTTTCTGCGGGAAGTCCAGGTTTTGAACCATCAGGCGGTCGAAGAACTGGCTCTTGCTGCCGAGGAGCGGCTGGCCAAACTTGCCTCAGGTTCATCCCGCCCGCAGCTTCCTCTGGAGCACCGCCATTTCGCCAGGCTTTATTATCTGGTCACCATAAGCTGGCTTGAACGGGCACGACAATTACCCGAACCACTGTTCTTGCATTTGCTGATAATCCATTTCTATAATCGTTATGCGGCCTGCGTGCTCGACGCGGTCAACGGCGATTGCGAGCAAATTGCCTGGCATTGGAGACCATATTTCCACATTATCCGGCGTGGCAAAGAACAATCGCGAAATGAGAACGGTTTATTCTGGGGCATCCTCGCCCATACCGGGCCAGACCTTAGCGATGCTATCGCGCTTGCAACCTTCGATTACCGGAAACAAAATCCCGATGAACCCTTTCTCACCCTCTTGCTGAAGATCGTTTACGCGAACTTGTTGAACGCCAATCCTTTTTCCTCCGCCATCAGCCAGTTTGTTGATGAATCCGGCTATTCTACAGGAATTTTTAGGTCGAATGGTCCACTTGCTTTGAAATTGATCCGCCAAGCTGGCGTCTTTATTTTCCTGCAATATAGAAAGCTGATTGTGCTCAACGCATATTGGCGCGTTTTTCGGACGCGGCTGTGGTACAAATCAAGCTTCTCGCTTTATGGTCCAATTCCGTCACCAGAACTGTCGTTTTCGCTTTCCTGAGCCGCCGTCTCTTGTTTTGCCGCACCCCTCCCATCTTTCAACTTTTGCTTTCGCGCGCGTCGCTGGTAAAGCGCGAACCGGGCAGCACGGTAACGCGCCCGTCCCCACCAGACTGCTTCACCAACGGCCTCGCGCCCGCGCTCGACTTCACCAAGTTCGCCTGCGTAAGCGAGTTGCAGGGCCTGCCTGTAAGTTCCCAATCCGGAAACCGCGATCTGTTCAATCCGCTCCATGAGATTGAACCAGATCGGCGAGAACAACAGCGAAACTGCAATGACTGCAATCGCCAGCCGGTGAATGTCATAACCGAGCGCACCGGACGACAATCCGGCAGCAGCCAGCACAAACGAAAACTCACCGATTTGCGCCATCGACAGGCCTGCCAGAAGCGCTGTTTTGGGTTCTGATCCGGTAACACGCAGCAGCATGATATTGAGGATCGTCTTGAGTGAGATGACCAAAAATGATGCCGCAAGCACCACGCCGACATTGTTCATGATATAATCAAAGTCGATCAAAAGCCCGATCGAGAGAAAGAATACCACCAGCAAGATACTCTGGATTGGCTCAATAACAGGGATCACTTTCGAACGCAGCGTCGAATTGCCGACGATCAACCCGGCAAGAAACGCACCATACACCGGCGACAACCCGGCCAAACCGGAAACCGCTGCCGCCGCGAAGCAGAGCGCCAATGAGCCGAGTGCCAAGAGATCCACATTGCCGCTGATGGCGTCTGCAAAGGGAAGCCTGAGTTTGGGGTGTTTGCCGAACCACCAAAGCACACCACCAAGCAACGCAACGGCAACCACGACCTTGAACGCCACTTCGGAAACTGAAAAATCACTGCCACCAAGGCTCGACACAAGAATGAGCATCGGCACCACTGCGAGGTCCTGTGCGATCAGCACACCAACAGTGACCCTGCCCGTATCACTGCGCAATTCGCCCATTTCATCCAGCATCTTCATCGCCACAACGGTGCTCGAAAGTGCAATGATGAACCCCAGAATGATCGCTTCAGACAAACTTGCGCCCAACCAGAGCGCCAACAGGCCTGCAAGCGCCATGGCGGCAACCAATTGCCCACCTGCAACCAGTGTGGCCTGACGCAAGCTCAACATGAAGGCCTTTATCGACAGCTCCATGCCGATGAAAAACAGCAGCACAATCACGCCCATTTCGGCCAGCAGCGAGACATTCTCAGAGTTCTCGATAACACCGAGACCTGTGGGACCAAGTGCAAGACCTGCCAGAATGAAGCCGACCAATGGTGGTTGGCGCAAACTCATGAACCCCAGTCCCAGCATTGCCGCCACCGCCACCGCAATGGCAATGCCGATCATCGGGTCGCCGCTATGGGCAACCTTTTCGACAGCTTCAACGGCTTCAGCGATCTGGCTTTCCACTCGGCTCTCCGGTTCTGCACGCAGCAAGTGTGCGACAACTTATATAAACACTAGTCGGGCCTCAGGCACAGGGCAACTGATGCATTGCAGCATTTGCGGCGTGGGCCGCCGAAAATCATGGGGTCGCACCGATTACGGCAATTTGAACCGGGACAGCGCGAAATGAACTTGGTAAGGGCTATAAGGTCCAAACGTTCACAGTTTCTCCGGGTGCTACTATGAATCAAGTGAAGTCACCAGACCACCGAGCACTCTGGCTGGTGATTATCGGGTTATCGCTCTCGGTTTGCGTCTCGAACGGGTTTGCCCGCTTTGCCTATGGCTTGATCCTGCCAGCCATGCAGACGGATCTGGGTTGGAACTATGCACAGGCCGGATGGATCAACACCGCCAATGCCATTGGCTACATGATCGGCGCTGGCTTGACATTGATGATCAGCCACAGGGTTGATCAGATACGACTATTCTCATGGGGCATGGTCGGCATGAGTATCACGCTGGTGCTCACCGGGCTTACCGACAACCTTGTTTTGCTTTCGGCTTTGCGCATTCTGACCGGCATTTTCGGCGCTTTCACATTTATCACAGGCGGTGGATTGGCGACGCGGTTGTTTTCAGGCAATGCCCGGAAAAACGCCATGGCCATTGCCGTCTATTATGGCGGAGGTGGCGTAGGCATGGTGCTGAGTGGTCTGGCTCTGCCGGGATTTTTTGCCACTCAGGGAGCACACGCATGGCCATGGTCCTGGGTTGCCCTGGGTCTCGCAAGTGCCTTGTTCGCCGTACTCTCAATCTGGGCGGCAGGCTGGCTTGATGACCACGCCAGGACATCAGAAGCCAGTGAACCTCAACCATTGGCAATTCCCCAAGGCAAATCCGGATTACCGTTGAAAGCCATGATTTTGGAACTCACCGGCTATGCCTTTTTTGCAATCGGCTACATTGTGTATCTCACCTTTCTGGTGGCATGGATGCAGGCCCTTGGTGCAAGCCCTCTTTTGGTCTCAACCGTCTGGGCGGTCATTGGCATCGGCGTCATCGTCTCGCCCTTCATCTGGCGGCCTGTGCTGGCCTATTTCGATGGTGGCGCGCCGCTGGGGCTATCCAACATGGCCAGCGGTTTCGCCACGCTGATCGCCGCTGTTTGGACCAGCCACACCGGGTTACTCCTTTCAGCCGCCCTGTTTGGCGCAGCCGTATTCATCGGACCGGCAAGCACCACCGCGTTTTCACGGAAAAACCTGTCGCGCCAGAAGGTAAGTCAGGGCATCGCGCTGTTCACTTTTGTTTTTGCTGCAGGCCAGGTGGTTGGCCCGGTGGCAGCCGGCGTCATCGGCGACGCAGCCGGTTCCATTGAAAACGGTCTGATTGCCGCGGGACTCGTGCTGATCACCGGCGGCGCCATAGCGATGTTTCAAAAGCCGCTCAAGTAGAGGCCTGCATTTGGATTTATGAAGAATATAACCCTCCATCATCCGGGCCTTCGAGCACAACATTGCCCTTCTTGTGACCAAGTTCGACATAAGTGTGAGCCTGTACAATCTGGTCGAACCGGTAACGCCGGTCGGTAGTGACGTCGAGATCACCGGACTCGACCAGATCGCGGACCTCCCCACGCAATTTCCTGAGCACCGGCTTTGCCAACAACCCAGTCGCAGAGAACTTGGCGCGTTTCCGGCCAAATTTCGAGGTCCACAACATGGCCCACAAAGTTCCGCCGGGTACGGGCGACAGATAGGCCTCGTTTTTTGTAAGTGATAACTTACATTTTGCGAAAGAACTCTCCACACCAACCGAACAGTGCGGTGTGTGTTTGATCTGATGGCGGGGGAGTTGGCAAGGCGGCTGAAGACGGGGTGAGTGGGTGCGCTCGCCACCGGCAGGCCAATCGCCCGCACAGACATGGCTTGCGCGGGCAAAAAAGTCCGGACGCAAAGCGCCGGCGGATTTCTGTTTCTGCGGACCCTAGATTATTCCGGGACAGTTACCGTGGCCGGGCAGTCGTTGCCGCTGCCCCATTCCGTGATCACCATACCATAGGGCTCATAGGTCATCGGCATGACTTTGCCGTAGTCGGCCACCGCAATGTCATGGTCGCCGGAATCCGCACCGGCAGATTCACCTGTTGCCGAATACCAGCAGGTCAGCGGACCGTTGTCTGCCGAGGCCGTGCTGCTGACCATCACAAAAGCCAACCCGATCAAAAAATTTTTCATTTTATTTTTCTTTCTGCCGACATTCCCAATTGGAATGCCTCTGGGACCAGTCATAACACACAAACCGGCCCGCGAGGCCTTTTGTTGAATTTCGATGGTTCGGGGTCGAAGGAAACGGGAGGCGGCGGCGCCTCAGGAATCCGTGCATTACGTAGCACTCTTCCATTTCAATGGGGTCACGTAAACGATTGCGTCACCAGCACTCACCATCACCTCACCGTCCTGAACATTGACCTGAAGGCTCATGGCCCGGCTCGCCAGTTTTGCCAGTTCGCCGGTGTCTTTTTCGGAAAAATTGATCACGTGGAGATTGTCAAAACGCGAGGTGGTGTTTTTGATCTTGTCCCACCACATCTCGGCAGTCCTGCCGCCATAGGGGTAAACGACCACCTTGCCGGCCTTGCCACAGGATTGGCGCAGCATTTTCTCGCTGGGAAGCCCGAGCGCCACCCACACATCAACTTCGCCGCTCAGGCTTTTCTGCCAGATGTCCGGCTCGTCATCCGTTGAAAGACCTTTTGTCATTTCCAGATGCTCATGGGCGTTGAGCGCAAAGGCGACAATCCGCAGCATCAGCCGTTCATCGGTCTCTGAGGGGTGTTTGGCAACAGTCAATTTATGGGTGTCGTAATAATGACGATCCATGTCCGAGACGGAAAGTTCGACTTTATAGATAGTGGCATTTTGCGCCATGACATGTCCCAAAATTCAAAGATCAGGATGCTTACTGCGTCTGATGCCATTGTGAAAGCAGATAAAAGGGGGGGGGGAATGGGGGTAAACACTTTCGGCCCAAAGCGCCACTGGTGCTCGGTGCAACAAATGACAGCTCCGAGCTGGCGTTCTCTATTGCAGCGAATGTCCGCTTTGGAGGCTAACACATTAGCTCGCGCAGCCTGAATAAACCACACTAGGCATAGGTATTTTGAATACACCATCAGCAAAATATGGCGCCGTCAACTCATCGATCTCTTGTCTAATTAGAGCCTGCACGTCCGTGTCTTGCCGAGCCAGAATGAGCGGCACACGAACACCGAATTTCATAAAGAAATCAAAAAAACTAGGACCGGGAGCATGTAGTATGTTCTCAACGATCTCGGCTTTGATGTCAGAAAAACCTGAACCTTGCATCATCTCAGTTACGCTGGTTTGATCAGACAAGAGATAAGCGTTTGGCGCGGGGTCGGCACGCGACATGTCTGCATGTCGTCCCAGTACATCGAACAGAAGCCGATAGCACTCTGAATGATCGGGACCCAGCCACTGGCTAAACACAAATCGACCATTTGGTTTAAGAACACGTCGGGCCTCTATCATCGCTTTCCTTGGGTCTGTGACATGGAACAGCACAATATTGCTGACAACTGCGTCAAATGTTTCGTCTTGGGCTGGCAAATCCTCGACGTCGGCAACAGAGAAGTTGATGTCTGGAAACAGAGATTTTGCTTGTTTGATCATGTCAACCGAGAAGTCGATGCCTTCAACTGAAGCTCCGAGCAGTTTTGCACTGGCTGCTACAAAGCCAGGTCCACATCCGGCATCCAGCACCATGGCGCCGGGGAACAGTCGGGCATGATCGAGCAATTTCGGGATAGTTTGAAGTGTTGCCCTTGCCGTTGCGTCGCCGTAAAGCTTGGCGCGTTTTGACCAACCGTCACGTTCGCCATCTCTGAACTTAGAATAATCCATTTAGCGTCTCCATTTGCGAATTGGAACACGTTCTACCGTTGGCTGGCAAATGAGAAAGGAGACATTGTACTCCGAGCCTCTAAAGGCAACAAAGTTAGCATGGTAGCCACTGGTGCATGATGCAGCGAACTTCCGCTTCACGCCCGAACTGGACTTAGCCCCACTCCACCCCCCATCACACTGCAATACGCTCAATGAACCAGTTGGTCAGCCGGGTCCAGACTTCGTCCTTTTCCGCAGCATCCTCGACACCGTGTTCGAGATTGGGGTTGTCGTTGACCTCGATGACGAAGACGCCGGTGTCGGTTTCCTTCAGATCAACACCATAAAGCCCGTCGCCCACGGCACTGGCCGCGCGCAGGCCCGTATCTAGCACCAAGGGCGGCACTTGAGCGAGCGAGAAGGATTTGAACCCACCTTCCAGCGGTTTGCCGCCGGTATCATGCTGGACGATCTGCCAATGTTTTTTGGCCATCAGATATTGCACGGCAAACAGCGGCTTGCCGCCGAGCACGCCGATGCGCCAGTCAAAACTGGTCGGCATGAATTTTTGCGCAATCAGCACCTCGGAATCATGCAGCCAGGCACCCGCCAATGCTTTCAGTTCATCCATTGAAGCGACTTTCTTGACGCCTCGGGAAAACGAGGAATCCGGCACTTTCAGCACCATCGGAAAACCGAGTTGATCGGCTGCGCGCTGAAAATCCTCCGACCCGATCAGCATCACCGTATCGGGCACCGGAATGCCGTTCGATGCCATCAGCTCATCAAGATAGACCTTGTTTGTGCAGCGGATCATCGACACCGGATCATCAATCACCGGCATGCCTTCCTGCTGGGCGCGGCGGGCAAAACGATAGGTGTGATTGGAGATCGAGGTGGTTTCGCGGATGAACAGCGCATCGAAATTGGCAAGCCTCGGCAGATCCTTGCGGGTGATCGGCTCGACCGAGACACCCATGCGCGCGGCAATCCGCGACCAGTGTTTCAGGCTGGCAATGGTGGACGGCGGCATGGCCTCGTTGGGATCAACCAGTGTGGCGAAACTGTAGCGCGCCGGGGCGCGGGATTTCGCGTCCTTCCACTGGCGGGCGGTGTAGCGCGCCATGGCGGCAAAGAAGGTGTGGCGATCCTCATCATTGAGCTTGGAGACCGAAAGCAGCGCGACCTTGGCGATCGACACCCACTCGCCCTGCTTCAGCGTCAACTCGAGGATCGGCGCGCGAAACCAGTCAAACAACAAGCGCCCGAAACGCTCAAGCCGCGAATCCAGGCAGGTGCCGAAAAAGATACGCAACCGTTTGGGCAGAGGATCGCCCGGATGCGCACGCAGGCCCTTGTTGAGCGCGTCTTCCAATTCGGGAATGGCGTTTTCATAAAGCTTGCGTTCAGACAGATCGATGATGGTTTCCACCGACGGAATGACCCGCTGCCCGCGTGCTGCCGCCAGAAGCGAGGCGTAATAACCCCGGCTCTGATAGGTGTAGGAACGCGACAAGTTGATGATGTTGGGCCGCGCACCGCGAAACATCGCCGGACGAGCCAGATAATCACGGGTGGCAAGCACCTTGTGCTTGGTGGCGGCATGATCAAACCCCGCCAGTGCCGTAGATAAAATGACCCAATCAGACATGGGGTGCCTTTCCCTTGATCAGTACTGCTGCGCGCAGGCCCGCGCGGCCAAATCGGGCAATCCGGTCAAACACCACATGGGGCACCGGAATATTGGCGGCATCGGCAACGGTTTCGCCAACCTCTTCCTCAACCCATGGATCGTGAACGAAGATATGACGCCCATCATCCCCATGGGCCAGTACCCAGTGGGGAACCCTCTTGCCCA
>Ga0209344_10000511_pt1 | contig 66422 bp, 66 predicted proteins | sample Cruoilmetagenom6_FD_187293 | JGI IMG/M metagenome (GOLD analysis project Ga0209344, IMG submission 187293) | Oil polluted marine microbial communities from Coal Oil Point, Santa Barbara, California, USA - Santa Barbara Oil Seep Sample 6 (SPAdes)... | ecosystem: Environmental > Aquatic > Marine... | reverse complement strand
ACCGGCATTATCGCCCGGCTGACCCGCGCCGCCATGCTCGAAGTCTTGCGCCAGGATTATGTGCGCACCGCCCGCGCCAAGGGGCTGGATGAGCGCACCGTCATCTACAAACATGCCTTCAAGGCGGCCATGGTCAGCGTGGTGCCGGTGATCGGGCTGCAAGCCGGGTTTGTGCTCGGCGGCGCGGTCTATATCGAGACCGTGTTCCAGTGGCCGGGCATTGGCGCCATGCTGGTCAAGGCCATTTCCACCCGCGACATTCTGTTGGTGCAAGGCGGGGTGCTGGTCGTGGCCGCGGCCTATGTCTTCGTCAATCTCCTCGCCGATGTGGTGCAGTCCCTGCTCGATCCGAGGCTGAAAGCATGAGCGCGCCCACCCCCATCGCCACACCGAAAAAATCGCGCCGGCCCAATGCCTGGCAATTGCTGATGAACAACCGACTGGCGGCAATCGGTTTTTATGTCATCGCCCTGATCGCTACCGCCGCCGTGCTGGCGCCCATCCTGCCCCTCCCCGATCCGGATCTGACCAATCTGGCCAACCGGTTGCAGCCGGTTCTGGCGCCGGACCATTTGCTGGGTACCGATCATCTTGGCCGCGATATTTTCGCCCGGCTGATCTGGGGCACGCGAGTGTCGCTGCTGGTGGGGATTTCCGCTTCGCTGGTGGCGGCATTTTTTGGCTCGGCCATCGGGCTGATCGCCGGTTATGCGGGCGGGCGTACCGACAATATCATGATGCGTGGCATCGATATGCTGATGGCCTTTCCCTATATCCTTTTGGCCCTCGCCATTGTCGCCGTGCTCGGGCCGGGGCTGATGAATGCGCTTTATGCCATCGCCGTGGTCAATATCCCGTTTTTCGCCCGCAATATTCGCGGCATTACCGTGGGGCTGGCGCATAAGGAATTTGTCGATGCAGCGCGCCTCTCGGGCAAGGGGCATATCGCCATTGTGCTCACCGAAATCCTGCCCAATGTCATGCCGATCATCGTCATCACCATGTCGACCACTGTCGGCTGGATGATATTGGAGACAGCGGGCCTCAGCTTTTTGGGGCTCGGGGCCCAGCCGCCACAGGCGGATCTCGGTTCCATGCTGGGCGAAGGCCGTTCGCTATTGTTCAATGCGCCGGTGGTCTCGCTCATTCCGGGCATCATGGTGTTCTTCATTGTCATGAGCATCAACCTGCTTGGCGACGGGGTGCGCGATGCACTCGACCCGCGTCTGCGCGCCGGGGCGTTAAGCCGCCCCATGCCAGTGACCAGAATTGCCCGCAAACACATTCCGCAAACCAGCGCGCTCGGCCAACAGGCGGCCCTCTCGGTTGAAAATCTCGAAACCAGTTTCGAGGGCAGCGACGGGCTGGTCCCGGCCGTCAAGGGCGTCAGCTTTTCCCTGCAAAAGGGCGAATGCCTCGGCCTGATTGGCGAAAGCGGCTCGGGCAAAAGCGTGACCGCCTTGTCGCTGCTCGGTCTCGTCGCCTCGCCGCCGGGGGTGATTACCGGCGGGGCGGTGGCCGTTGAAGGGCGCGACATGTTCGCGCTCAGCCCTACAGAGATCAGCACCTATCGCGGCGGCAAGGTCTCGTATGTGTTTCAGGACCCGTTGACGACGCTGCACCCCTTGTTCAGCATTGGCGATCAGGTGGCCGAGGCGGTACGGGCGCATCAACCGGTCAGCCGCGCCGAAGCTTATAAAAAAGCCATCGCGCTATTGGAGACCGTGCGCATCCCCGATGCGGCAGAACGGGCCAGCGCCTATCCGCACCAGCTTTCGGGCGGGCAGCGCCAGCGGGTCGGCATTGCCATGGCTCTCGCCAATGACCCCGACATTATCATCGCCGATGAACCAACCACGGCGCTCGACGTCACGGTGCAGGCCGAAATCCTCCGCCTGTTGCAGGCGCTGCGCACCGAGCGCGGGCTGGCGCTCTTGTTCATTACCCATGATTTTGGCGTGGTGGCAGAGGTCTGCGACCGGGTGGCAGTGATGCGCCACGGGGAAATCGTTGAGACCGGCGACACCAAGACCGTGCTCGGCAATCCGCAGCACGCCTATACCAAACGGCTGATTGCCTGCGTGCCCAAACCGGGACAGGGCCGCAAATTCCTTGATGATCTGCGCAAACTGCCCGCGCTCGACCCTGTGGAGGCAGAGGCATGAGTGTTGTCGCAAACGCTATTGAAGTGACCGGGTTGAGCAAAACCTTTGGCGGCAACCGCACCCTTTTGGGTGGCCGGACGCACGCGGTGCATGCGGTCAGGAACGTCACCCTCGCCTTGCGTCAGGGCGAAACACTGGCAATTGTCGGCGAAAGCGGTTCGGGTAAATCAACTCTGGCGCGGATGGTCGTCGGGCTGGAAGTGCCGAGCGCCGGGCAAATGCAGATTGCCGGGCAGGATGCCGCCGCGCTGACCAAAGAAGGCCCGCGCGCCTTCGGGCAGATGATCCAATATGTGTTTCAGGATCCGGTCTCCTCGCTCAATCCGCGCAAGACCATTGGCGCCATTCTCGACACCCCGCTTCGGTTGCTCAAAGGGTTCGACGCCATGCAGCGGCAGACGCGGATGAAGGAATTGCTCGACGCGGTGCAAATGCCTGCCGATACGCTGGAACGCTATCCGCATGAGTTTTCCGGTGGGCAGGCCCAGCGCATTGCCATTGCCCGTGCGCTCGCCGCCGCGCCGAAAATCATGGTGCTGGACGAGCCCGTCTCGGCGCTCGATGTATCGGTACAGGCGCAAGTGCTGCTGCTGCTCGAAGATCTGAAAAGTGAATTCGATCTCTCCTATTTGTTCATCAGCCATGATCTGGCGGTGGTCGAGAGCATTTCGGACCGGGTCGCTGTGATGTATTTCGGGGAAGTGGTTGAGGAAGGTCCCGCCGAAGCGCTTTTCAAGGCACCGCAGCATGACTATACCAAACGCCTGATCGCCAGCGCCCCGCGCCTTGAAACGGACTAAGGATCATCACCCCATCATGAGCGTTTCCGATCAGGCCACAGCCACTGCAGTGCCTAAAACTCCCAAGCCCAAGGCGCGCAAGCGCACCGATGAAATCGCCGAGGCGATCAAGCGCACGATCATGGAGCATGGGCTGGAACCGGGCGACCGGCTGCCGCAGGAAAAAGACCTTTTGGTGCAATATGCGGCCAGCAAGGGCACGGTGCGCGAAGCGCTGAAATCGCTTGAAGTGCAGGGTCTGGTGCGGGTGCGCACCGGCCCCGGCGGCGGCGCGTTTGTCGAGCGCATGTCCGAGGGGCGGGCGATGAGCCTTTTGGGCAATTACCTGTTCGCCAAGACGGTGACGATTGCCGATATCTATGCCCTGCGCAAGGCGCTGGAGCCGCTGGTGGCGGCGGATGCGATGGAGAATATCGACGCGGCCGGGTTTACCCGGCTGGAAGGCATTATCAGCGTTTATGCCCATGAACCAAGAGACGCCGAAGAACGCTGGGCGCAGCGCATGGCGGAACTGGATTTCCATTCGGTGGTGGCTGAATATTCCGACAATGCGCTTTTGTCATTTCAATGCCGGTTCCTGCAACGGCTGTTGAAGGATCTGGCGGTCTGCCGCGATATCTACCGGCGGGACCAGCCGGTGATGCGCCAGCGCGGCATTGCCTATCAACGCGAACTGATCGCGGCGATGCGAAAAAAGGATGGCGACCGCGTGCGCCAGATCATGGCCGACCACATGGCCCATGCCGAACAGCAAATGCTGACACTGGAAGCGGAAGTGGCGGCACGGTTTCTCGAAGAGAATTAGAGGTTTGTGCCTGCGACCGCCACGATCCTCATCCTGAGCCTGTCGAAGGACGGGCGGCATGCTCGGCGCTGAAACCCTTATGGTTCGACAAGCTCACCATGAGGGTTTGGGCAAGTCCCGCCTCACCCCCCAAATCGTCATACTCGGGCTTGACCCGAGTACCCATGCGATGAAGCAGCACGATAGGTGGGCGTGTGGAGCAGGATGATTTTGCCTGACCCGCCCCTCTGCCGGTGCGGATGGTTGGTCATGGACCCTCGGGTCAAGCCCGAGGGAGAAGGAAGGGAAAGGTGCCATTCCTTGTCCCAATCTCCCCGTCATCCCCGTCCTAATTCGGTTCAGTTGTTTCGATGCTGGTGTCGATAGCCGTCGCGTCGAAGATCGGGGCCGCATCGAGGTCCTTGGCGCCGAGCATGGTGGCGATGCGTTCGAGGGAGGCGACCAGCATGGCCTGCTCCCAATCATCAAGTTCGCCAAACCGCTGCTGAAAGCGTTCATGCACCCCATCGGGGGCGGCTGCAACAATGTCATGCCCCGCAGGGGTCAGCGACAGCCAGACCTGACGGCGGTCGGCTTGCCCCTTGCGGCGGTGAATAAGGTTCCGCGCCTCCAGCTTGTGCAACAGCGCCGTGGTGGTGGCCTGGGTAATGCCGATACGCGCGGCGATTTCGCCGGCGGTCTTCTCGCCCCCGCCTTCGAGCAATTGTAGCAGCACGAGCTGCGAAGTGCTCAGCCCGGTCTCACGCATCAATGCCTTCGCATTGCCATCGGTGACCCGAAGAATGCGCCGCATGGCGGTTAAAACTGTTTTGGTGCGATCGTCCACGAGAAACCCTTTCAGTCCGGCACCTTAGCCCCGAAACGCGGCCACCCCAAGCATAGATATAGTTCGCAGTATCTAATTAATAATATTTTTATCCAACAAAGCTATTCGATCACCAGAACGATCCTGTTTTGACGTATTTTTGTCATATTACGGCAGTTTTCGCCACATTTTGACAAAATTAGGGGAACTTAGCTTCGATTCGGGAATTATATAAGTGACTCAAGCTTGACATTTAATTCGTTTAATCTAACTAAGTGCACATCCGAAGCGGGAGAGAAATATGCAATTGGAGACACACGTGTCGCCCAAACCTAGAAATACGAACGAGACGCTTGAGATTCGGGCGCCACGCGGTGATGAGGGCACCGCTGTCTGGCAGCTGATCAAGAATAGCGGATCACTGGACGAGAATTCTGTTTACTGCAACCTGCTGCAATGCACGCATTTCGCGAGCACATGCGCTGTCGCCTTATTGGATGGCACTGTCGTTGGCTGGGTTTCGGGCTATATCCCGCCCGAAGAGCCGGACGTATTGTTTATCTGGCAGGTCTGCGTCAGCCCGGCTGCACGCGGACGCGGCATTGGCAAAAAGCTGATCCGCGATGTGCTGGCGCGCGATGTCTGCGCCGATGTGCAGCGGATCAAGAGCACCATCACCGACGACAATGACGCCTCATGGGCGCTGTTCAGCTCGGTGGCGGCCAAGTTTGATGCGCCGCTGAAGCGGCAGGAGCATTTTACCAGCGACGTGCATTTCGAGGGCGCGCACGACACTGAACATCTGGTCACGATCGGACCATTCGACAGCGATGGCGATGCGCTGAAATCCGCCGCCTGATCCTTGAGGCTTCGCCACGGATCCTTGAAGGACGCCGCGCCTTTTAATCGCGTTTAAGGCGTCTTTCACAACAACCCCATTGCGCGTCTTCGCCCGGTGCCCAGCGCCCGCGACGTACGCCTCATCCAGGGCCAGATGGCCCTGTCCGCGTCCCCGCATTGTGGACGCCTCGCCGGACTGACCGGCACAACAACAGTTAAGAGGTATCAAATGCCGCAGACATACAAGCCGACAGAGACGACAGCGGACATCAAGACATTCGACCGGGTTGAAAGCCAGGTGCGCTCCTATTCGCGCGCCTTTCCCCGCATGTTCGACAGCGCCAAGGGCGCAACGATCCGCGATGCCGACGGCAACAGCTATACCGATTTCCTCGCCGGCTGCTCGACGCTGAATTACGGGCACAATGACCCGGACATGAAGCAGGCCCTGATCGATTATATCACCCATGATGGCGTCGCCCATGGCCTCGACATGTTCACCGATGCCAAGGCAAAGTTTCTGCAAAGCTTTGACGCGCTGATCCTGAAACCGCGCAAGATGGATTACCGGCTGCAATTTACCGGCCCCACCGGTGCCAATGCCGTGGAAGCGGCGCTGAAACTGGCGCGCAAGGTCACGGGCCGCCACAAGGTCATCGCCTTTACCAATGGCTTTCATGGCGTCACTCTTGGCGCTTTGGCCGCCACGGGCAATGGCCATCACCGGGGTGGCGCGTCCACACCGTTAGGCGGTGTCGACCGCGCGGCCTATGACCAGTATTTCGGTGCCGGTGTCGATACGGCAGCCCAGCTTGAAACCATGCTGGCCGATCCCTCCAGCGGCTATGACAAGCCGGCGGCAATCATTGTTGAGCCGGTACAGGGTGAAGGCGGTTTGAACGCCGCGTCCGCCGAATGGCTGCGCAAGATCGAACAGATTGCCCGCGATAATGGCGCCCTGTTCATCATTGATGACATTCAGGCCGGTTGCGGCCGCACCGGCTCGTTCTTCTCATTCGAGAAGATGGGTCTGTCGCCCGACATTATCACCATGGCAAAATCGCTTTCAGGCATGGGCCTGCCCTTTGCGCTGACGCTGATGAAGCCCGAGCATGATATCTGGAGCCCGGCCGAGCATAACGGCACCTTCCGTGGCAATAACCACGCCTTTGTCACCGCCCGCGTCGCGCTGGAGAAATTCTGGAGCGATGACGCGTTTGAGCGTGAGATCGGCAAAAAGGGTGCTTATTTGAAAGACCGGCTCGAGGCGATTGCCGAACAGCATGATTTCCGGGTCAAGGGACGCGGCATGATGCTGGGGATCGAAACCGATTCCGGCGAAACCGCCGCTGCCATTTGCAAGGCCTGCTTCAAACAGAACCTGATCATAGAAACCTCGGGCAGCCATGACGAAATCGTCAAGGTTCTGGCCCCATTGACCATCGATATGGAGCAGTTCGCTGCCGGGCTCGACGTGATGGAAGAAGCCTTTGCCCAGGTCCTGAACAATGACCGTGCCCGCGCGGCCGCCGAATAGGAGAGACAACATGATTATCCGCAAACTTGACGAAGCCCGTGAGACCGAACGTCTGGTTAATTCCGACGGCTGGGACAGCACACGGCTGCTGCTGGCTGGCGACAATATGGGCTTCTCGTTCCACATCACCCGCATCCATGAGAATGCCGAGCTGCACCTGCACTACAAGCATCATTTCGAGAATGTTTACTGCATCTCCGGCTCGGGCTCGATCGAGGATTGTGCCACGGGCGAAGTGCACGAAATCCGTCCCGGCACCATGTATGCGCTCAACCTGAACGACAAGCATGTGCTGCGCGCCACCGAGGAAATGGTGATGGCCTGCACATTCAATCCGCCGGTTACAGGCGCTGAAGTGCACCGCGAAGACGGCTCTTACGCACCGGCAGACGCGGCCGCCTGAGCTCATTCCCTTCAGGTCCCTCCAGAACAGAAAGGCTATATGAAAATGACGATGCGCGCTTTGCAGACAAAATCAGATGATTATCCGAGCCGATCTTCAGATACCGAGCAATGGCTCGAGCGCAAGGACCCGGTATTCTGGGGCAAGTGGACGCCTGAGGCGCCCTTGACCCGCACCGAGGCCGAGAGCTTTGCCAAAAAAGGCTATCTGGTGCTGAAGAGCCTGTTTACACCGCAAGAGGTTCACGCTCTGCAGGCTGAATCCGCGCGGTTGAGGGCACCCGGTGCCAAACTCGACAAGGAAACGCTGATCACCGAGCCCGGCTCCAATGATGTGCGCACGATCTTTCAGCTGGAACAGCAAAGCGCGCTGTTCAACCGGCTGGCCAATCACAAGCGCCTTGCCGCCATTGCCAGCTTTCTGCTTGATGATCCGGTCTATATCCATCAGTCCCGGCTGAACTTCAAACCGGGTTATGCCGGCAAGGAATTCTACTGGCATTCGGATTTCGAGACCTGGCATGCAGAAGACGGCATGCCGCGCATGCGGGCGATTTCGGCGTCTGTGCTGCTCAGCGATAATGATGCGATGAACGGGCCGCTGATGCTGATGCCCGGTTCGCAGGACCACTTTATCGCCTGTGCCGGAGAGACACCGGAAGACAATCACAAGTCCTCGCTGAAAAAGCAGGAAGTGGGCGTGCCCTCGCAGACGAGCCTGTTACGGCTCGCCGAAACATTCGGCATTGAATATGCCGCCGGGGATGCCGGGACCGTGATCCTGTTCGATTGCAACACCATGCATGGCTCGAACGGCAATATCACCCCGTTCCCGCGCTCCAATGCCTTCTTCGTTTACAATGCCATGTCCAACCGCTTGCAGGCGCCCTTCGGTGCCAAGAACCCGCGCCCGGCCTTTCTGGCCAATCGCGGCGAACCGAAGCCCGTGACGCTTGAATCCGGACCCCTAGCCTAACGCAAAGATTGTTTGATGACCAATATGAGTAACGAGAACAAGCTCGCCACCGCGCGCGGTGTGCATACGGTCGAAAAGATTGGCGGCACCTCAATGAGCCGGGTGCGCGAATTGATCAATACCATTCTGGTTGGTGAGCGCACCGATGACGCCCTTTACAACCGGGCTTTCGTGGTCTCGGCCTTTGGCGGCATTACCGACAAATTGCTCGAGAACAAGAAGTCGGGGGAAGCGGGCGTTTATGCGCTCTTCGCCGCAGCAGACAGTGATCACGCCTGGATGCAGACACTGAACAATGTCAGCACCGCCATGCATACGATCAATGCCGATATGTTTGATGATGTCGGCGACCGCCACGCCGCCGACGATTTCGTGCGTGAGCGCATCGAGGGCGCACGCGGCTGCCTGATTGATCTGCAGCGCTTGTGTTCCTATGGGCATTTCCAGCTTGGCGCGCATATGCAGACCATTCGCGAAATGCTCTCGGCCTTGGGCGAAGCCCATTCGGCCCACAACCTGACGCTGTTACTGCGCCGTGAAGGGGTCAATGCCCGCTTTGTCGATCTGACCGGCTGGCGCGATGAGCAGCAGCCTGATCTGGACGAGCGCATTCTCGCAGCTTTTGCCGAAGTCGACATCAGCCGCGAATTGCCGATTGTCACCGGCTATGCGCAAAGCCGCGACGGGCTGATGCGCGAATTCGACCGGGGCTATTCCGAGGTGACCTTTGCCAGCATTGCGGCGCTGACCGGCGCGCGCGAGGCGATCATTCACAAGGAATTCCACCTCTCGAGCGCCGACCCGCGTCTCGTGGGCGAAGACAAGGTGCGCAAGATCGGGCGCACCAATTATGATGTGGCCGACCAGCTCTCGAATATGGGCATGGAAGCCATTCATCCTAAAGCTGCCAAAAAGCTGCGCCAGGCGGATATTCCCTTGCGCGTCGCCAATGCGTTCGACCCCAAGGATCCGGGCACGCTGATTGATTCCGAGGCTGCGGAAACCGCCGGCGTCGAGATCGTCACCGGCCTGCCCGTGACCACGCTGGAATTGTTCGAGCAGGACATGGTCGGGGTGAAGGGCTATGACGCGACGGCGCTCGAAATCCTGACCCGGCACAAGGTCAGGATCGTCTCGAAAATCTCCAATGCCAATTCGATTGTCCATCACGTCGAAGCACCGCTCAAGGCGATCCGGCGGGTGGAGCGCGATCTGGCCAAGGTCTATCCCTCGGCCAGCATCACCACCCAGCGCGCCGCCATCGTTTCGGCGATCGGGCGCGACCTCAAGGGTTTGCGGGTGATGCTGCGCGGGCTGTTGGCGCTTGATGAAGCCGGGATCATACCGAATTCGGCGCTCGAGACCGGGCGTGGCGTTGATGTGCAATTCGTCTTGCGCAAGGAAGATCTCGATGCTGCGATCAAGGCACTGCACCATGCGCTGATCGAAACCGGCGCGGAAAAGCAGCTGCGCGCTGCCGCTTAAAAACAAAAGGCCCGGCACGCCTCTCAGGCATGCCGGGCCTTTTTCTATCTGCTAGAGCGTTTCCAGAATAAGTGGACACCACTTATTCGGTTCGGAAACGCGACCACTCTAAGGGCTATATTTAGCCCAGCACTTCCTTGACCGCCAAAGCGGTTTTCTCAACCACGATATCAGCCTCTGCCTTTGTCAGGCAGAAAGGCGGCGCAAAGCCGAGAATGTCGCCCTGCGGCATGGCGCGTGCGATGACGTTGTGCTTGGCCAAAGCTGCAGAAATCTGCGGGCCGATCTTTTGCGCCGGATCGTAGAATTTGCGCCCGTCGCGCTCTTCCACAAACTCAACCGCACACAACATGCCCTCGCCGCGAATATCACCCACATGCGCATGATCGCCGAGCGCGGCCGTCATCGATTTGTTGAGATAGGCACCGATTTCGCTGGCATTGGCGATAAGATTCAGATCGTCGATCAGCTTGAGATTGGCGACACCGGCAGCGGCACCAATCGGGTGGGCGGAATAGGTCCAGCCATGGCCGATGGGACCGTTCTCATCGGTGCCCTGCTCCAGAACTTTCCACACCTTGTCGGAAATGATCGAGCCGGAAAGCGGCGCGTAAGCCGAGGTCAGGCCCTTGGCGATGGTGATGATATCGGCCTCGATGCCGAAATGGTCGGAACCGAACATGGTGCCGAGACGGCCGAAACCGGTGACCACTTCATCGGCGACCAGAAGGATATCGTGCTTTTTCAGCACGGCCTGAATGGCGGGCCAATAGCCTGCGGGCGGCGGGACAATGCCACCGGTCCCGAGCACCGGCTCGCCGATAAAGGCGGCAATGGTGTCAGCCCCTTCCCGCGCGATCATGGCTTCAAGTTCGCTGACGCAATAAGCGACAAAATCGGCCTCGCTCATGGAGAGGTCATCACGGCGGAAATAATAGGGCGCGACCGTATGCAGGATCGGCGAGAGCGGCAGATCGAACTTGTTATGGAAACCGGCAAGGCCCGTCAGCGAGCCGGTCATCAGGCCCGAGCCGTGATAACCGCGCCAGCGCGAGATGATCTTCTTCTTTTTCGGGCGGCCGAGGATATTGTTATAATACCAGATCAGCTTGATATTGGTCTCATTGGCGTCCGAACCCGACAGGCCGAAATAGACCTTGGACATGTTCTTGGGCGCGCGGTCGAGCACCATTTTGGCCAGCGTGATCGAGGCTTCCGTGCCGTGGCCGACATAGGCGTGGTAATAGGCCAGTTCCTTGGCTTGGGCGGCAATCGCCTCGGATACTTCACTGCGGCCATAGCCGACATTGACGCAATACAACCCGGCAAAACCATCGAGCAATTTATTGCCGTCGCGATCCTCGATATAGACGCCGGAGCCGCCGGTGATGATGCGGTTGGGGCTTTCGCCGCGGGCGTGCTGGGCGAGATGGGTCGAGGGATGAAAGAAATTCTCCCGGTCCCACTTGTCGAGTTGATCATTGCTAAGCATACGCTTGTCCTTCTGGTTTAATCTTTAAAAACTGGCGTCATGCCCAATCGCGGCAGACATATTTGACGTCCATGAATGCTTCCATGCCAAGGCGGGCGCCTTCGCGGCCAATGCCGGATTGCTTCATGCCGCCAAAGGGGATTGGCGCACCGGTGACCTTGGTGCGGTTGACCGCCACCATGCCATATTGCAGCACGCGGCTGGCGCGATAGATGCGGCGCGGATCGGCGGTATGCAAATAGGCGACCAGCCCGTATTCGGTGTCATTGGCGCGTTTGAGCACTTCCTCTTCGGTATCGAACGGGGAAATGGCCGCGACCGGCCCAAAGGTTTCCTCATGCATGATCAGTGCCTCTTGCGGCACATCGGCGAGAATGGTCGGCTGAAAGAACAGATCCCCCAGCGCATCACGCTTGCCGCCGGTGAGGACGCGCGCGCCCTTGGCCAGGGCATCGGCCACATGCTGTTCCTGCTTGGCGATAGCGGCTTCATTCATCAGCGGGCCGATATCAGGATCATCAAGGCCAAAGCCGAGGGTCAGGGCCGAAGTGCGTTCAGTAAAGAGCCGGCAGAAATCTTCATAGACCGGCCGTTCAACCAGAAAGCGGTTGGCCCCGAGGCAATCCTGCCCGGAGGTGGCGAACTTGGCCTTGACCGCTTCATCGACCGCCTTTTCCAGATCAGCATCGGCAAAGACGATGAACGGCGCATGCCCGCCCAGTTCCAGCACCAGTTTCTTGACCGTATCCGCGCCCTGCCGATAGAGCAGCTTGCCGATTTCGGTGGAGCCGGTGAAGGAGACGACACGGACGCGCAAGTCTTCCATCCACGGGGCAACAATGGTCGCCGCCTTGCCGGTGACGATATTGAACACGCCCTTGGGCAGTCCGGCCCGTTCGCCCAGTTCCGCCAGCGCCAGTGCCGAAAACGGGGTTTCCTGCGAGGGATGCGCGACAATGGTGCAGCCGGCGGCGAGCGCTGCCGCGGCCTTGCGCGTCAGCATGGCGGCGGGGAAATTCCACGGGGTGATCAGTGCTGCAACGCCCACCGGCTCGCGCCAGACCTCAACCTCGGCATCGGGCAGATGCGAGGTGACGCTTTCAATATTCGGGCGCTTGGCCTCTTCGGCATAGAACTCAACGAACGAGGCGGCATAGTCGATTTCGCCGCGGGATTCCGAGATGGGCTTGCCCTGTTCCAGCGTCATCAGCCGGGCCAGGTCTTCGCGGTTTAAAAGGATCAGATCAAACCAGCGGCGCAGCACAGCGGCGCGCTGTTGCGGCAGACGGCCCGACCAGTCGGCAAAGGCGGCTTCGGCGGCATCCACCGCCTGCAGGCTCTCGCTTGCGGTGAGGCTGGCAACTTCCCCCAGCCAGCTGCCATCGGCAGGATTGGTGACCTTGATCACCGCGCCATCATCGGCTCCGGCCCAGCGGCCATCAATATAGGAGAACTGGCGGACGAGCCGTTGATCGGCCAGACCGGAAAGCAGGGTTTTGGGCGCTTCCTGAGCTGCAAGCATGATGTCACCGCCATGGGTTTTAAGAAAAGATATCGCTGGGCGCGACAATAGACTGGAATGGGGAAAAGGTTTTTCCGAAGGCGAAGGCCGCGACGGTGGAAAATTCTTTATTCGTGCCCTGCAGTTTTGTTTTCGTCTGCGGTGGCAAACAGCGCATCAAAGGGCAGCGGCGCACCGGTCTTGACCGGCTTGGTGACGATATAGGTGTAATAGCGGGAAAAGCCGAGGCCTTTTTCCAGCAAGGTATCGATCAGGCGCTGATAGGCGTCGATATCGCGAATGACGATTTGTAGCAGATAATCGAAGCCGCCGCCCAGCGCCCAGCAGCCGGTAATTTCGGGGCGTTCGTGAATGGCGCTCTCGAATTTTTGAAATGTGTCGGCCTTGTGCCGTTCCAGCTCGACCGTCACAAAAACCGTGACATTGGGGACAATCTTTTTCAGCGAAATTTGCGCGTGATAGCCATTGATCAGCCCGGCCTCTTCCAGCCGCTTTAACCGCTCCCAGCAGGGGCTGGGGGAGAGGTTGATCCGCTTGGCGAGTTCAGCCTTGGAAATACGGGCCTCGGCGGAAAGCACCTTCAATATTTCAATGTCGCGGTCATCAAGTTTAAACATAAGATTGGAATGCCATTGTGGGTTTCATCAACTTGATATTGCCGTACCGCTGCCCGCTTTGGCGCAGAGGTTGAATGCGTGGGTGGCGATGGCGGTGTCCTGCGCGCCGGTGCCGGTCAGATCGCAAATGGTAATGTCATTGTCGTGTTTACGGGCGGTAAAGGCGCCGGTGATGACTTGACCCAATTCAGTCGGCGGCTCTCCCTGCCAAAGTCCGGCGGCCAAAGCGCTGCGCCATTCGCCCAGCGCCTCGCACTGGCTGACCCGGTCGCAAATATAAGCACCGGCCGCGATCAGCGCCCGCGGCTCGATCTCGTTCTTCTCCCCCTGATCCGAGCCCATGGCCGTAATGTGCAGGCCGGGATGCAACCAGTCCGCCAGCAAAACCGGCGTGCGGGACGGCGTCGTGGTAATGACCAATTGGCTTTGCTTGACCAGTCGGGCCGGATCGGTTTCAACCCGCGCGTCGACACCAAGACTGGCCGCAATATCGGCGGCACAGGCCTTGGCCTTCGCGGTATCGCGGCCCCAGACCAGCACTTCAGTGAACGGCCGCACCAGATGGGCGGCGGCGATCTGCAACCGGGCCTGCACGCCGGTGCCGATCACCCCGGCGGTCGTCACCGTTTTCGGGGCCATGTGCCGGGCGGCAACCGCGCCTGCGGCAGCGGTGCGGATATCGGTCAGATAGCCATTGTCGAGAAACAGCGCTTCCACCAACCCGGTTTTGGCCGAAAACAGCACCATCAACCCGTTCAGGCTCGGCAGGCCCAGTTTGGGATTGTCGAAAAAACCGGGACTGACCTTGATGGCAAAACCATCAAAGCCGGGAATATAGGCGGTTTTGACATCAACCTCGCCATTGGCCTCGGGAATGGCCATGGAAAGGATCGGCGGCATGATCACCTTGCCGCCAGCAAGCGCCGCAAAGGCGCGCTCGACCACATCAATCGCGGCCAGATCAAGTTTGACCACCTGACGCAATTCGGCCTCGGTCAGGATGCGGACATCATGCGCCATAGGGCTGCCCCGCAATTGTGAGATCGCCAAGGGTCACATCCTGCCCGGCCATGATGGCGGTGAAAGCAGTCATATCCACATTGCGCCCGGTAATGATGCTGGCAATCGGGCCATTGGCCTTGGGCAGCTTGCCCGCCTCAAGCGCTGCAATGCCCACAGCGGACGCGCCTTCGGCGACCATGCGGTCCTCATAATAGAGCGTTTGCATGGCGTGATAGATTTCGGCTTCGGTGACGAGAACAATGTCATCCAGCAGGTCGCGGCAAAGGGCAAAGGACAGCCGGTTTTCAAGACCGATGCCGCCGCCAAGGGAATCGGCGAGGCTCGCCACTTCCTCGACTTCGACCGGATGGCCCGCCCGAACCGAGGCATGCATGGCCGCACCGCGATCCATGGAAATGCCGATCAATCGCGTTTTCGGGCTGATCGCCTTGACCGCCATGGCAATACCCGCGGCCAACCCGCCACCCGACAGGGGCACCAGCACCATATCGATATCGGGCCGGTCCTCGAACAGTTCGAGGCCAATCGTGCCCTGCCCGGCAATAACAAACGGATCGTCAAACGGCGAGATTTCCGCGAGACCTTCTGCGGCACAGAGGCGCTGGCTTTCCGCCTGCGCCTCGTCCTGGCTGATGCCAGCAATACGCACTTCAGCGCCCAGCGCCCTGATCCCGTCAATCTTGGTTTGCGGCACCAGAGAGGACATGCAGATCACAGCGCGCAGGCCACGGGCGCGGGCGGCAAAGGCGACGCCCCTGCCGTGATTGCCGGTCGAGCAACAGGTCACCCCGGTCGTGCCTTCGGGCAGGCTGAACACCGCATTTGCCGCGCCGCGCAGTTTGAAGGCGCCGGTCGGCTGTGTGGTTTCAAGCTTGAGCAGAAAGTCCTGCCCGGCAAGCGCGCTCAAATGCGGTGACGGGATCAGCGGGGTACGGACGGCTGTGCCATGAATCGTGTTGCGGGCCGCCAGAACATTGGCGAGCGAAAGCGTCATCCAGCCTCCAGCACCGCACTGAGAAACTGCTGGGTGCGCTCTTTTTGCGGATTGCCGAACAGCTCCTCGGGGCTGCCCTGCTCTTCAATACTGCCCTGATAGAAAAAGCAGATCCTGTCGGAGATTTCCTTGGCAAAACCCATCTGGTGGGTGACCATGAGCATGGTCAGCTTGTATTCGGCCACCAGTTTGCGAATGACATTGGTCACCTCGCCGATCACTTCGGGATCAAGCGCCGAGGTGACTTCGTCAAACAGCATGATCTTGGGGCGCATTGCCAGCGCCCGGGCAATGGCCACGCGCTGCTGCTGGCCGCCGGAGAGGCGCGAGGGATGCTGGTCGACCTTGTCCTCAAGCCCGACGAGACCGAGCAATTCGATGGAACGGTCGCGCGCCTCGTCTTTGGAGAGCCCCAGCACATGCACTGGCGCTTCCATACAGTTTTCCAAAGCGGTCATATGCGGGAACAGGTTGAAGTGCTGAAAGCACATGCCGATATTCGAGCGCATGCGTTGCACATGCTTGCGGTTGGCCAGCACCAGCTTGCCATCGCGCTCCATATGGGTCAGCGGTTCGCCATCCACATAAATGACGCCGCCATTAATGGTCTCCAGCGTCATCAGCATGCGCAAAACGGTGGTCTTGCCGGAACCGGACGGGCCGATCACGGTCACCATTTCGCCCGCTTCCACATCGAGATCGAGTGCGTCGAGCACCACCAGATCGCCATAGCGCTTGGTGACATTCATGAACCGCACCATGGGGATTTTGTCACCGGTCAGGCGCAGCGGATATTGGGAAAGATCTTCTGTCATTTGCTCATTCCGAGTTTCTGGCGGACCCAGGATTCAAAATTGCGGATCAAGGCGGCGGTTGGCAGGGAGATGAGCAGGAAGATAACGCCCACCATGGTATAGGGTTCAAGGAAGCGGTAACTCTCCGAACCGATGGCGTTGGCCGTGTGCATCAATTCAGCCACGCCGATAACCGAGAGCATGGGCGTGTCCTTGAAAATCCCGACCAGATAATTGCCCATGCCGGCCAGCGAAGGCGGCAGGGCCTGGGGGATGATGATGCGGCGATAGGTATGGGCCATGCTCAGATTAAGCGCGGTCGCTGCCTCCCACTGCCCCTTGGGCACACTATCGAGACCACCGCGATAAACTTCGGAGAGATAGGCGGCATAGTGCAGGCCGATAGCGATCATGCCGGCCGTCCAGGGCGACAGGCGGATGCCAAATTGCGGGCCGACGTAAAACACAAAGAAAATCTGCAACACCAGCGGCGTGGAGCGGATGAACTCGACCAGCTCGCGCATCACAAAGGTCAAAGGCTTGATCGGGGTGCGCTGGGCCAGCGCCAGCACCAGACCCAGAACCACGGCAATGGCATAACCGATCCCCGCGGCCATCAGCGTATTGCCGGTGGCAATAAGCATTTTAGGCAGGATTTCCCAGACAAAACTCCAGCGCCAATCGAACATGATTTACGCCTTTCCCATTTTGCGCGCCATGAAGCGTTCAAGCCAGCGCATGCCGGGCGTCAGGATAAACCGCGCCAGAATGTAATAGATGATGAGGGCCGTACCGAAGGCCTCGGCGGACTGGAAGGTCAACCCGTTGATCTGCTTGGCCTGAAACATCAGGTCGGCCACGGCAATCAGCGAGACAAGGGCCGTGCCCTTGAGCAGTTCGATCATCAGATTGCCCCAGGGCGGCAGCATGATGATCAGCGCCTGGGGCAGGATAATGCGTATCATGCGCTTTGCCGGCGACATGTTGAGCGCTTGCGCTGCTTCCCACTGGCCCTTGGGGACCGAGAGAATGGCACCGCGCACCAGCTCGGCACCATAGGCGCCAAGGTTCATGCCGACCGCAACAAAGCCTGCGGTGAATTTTTCAAGGGTAATGCCAAACAGCGGCAGCACAAAAAAGATCCAGTAGAGCTGGACCAATAGCGAGGTGCCGCGGAAAATTTCGATATAGACCATGGAGACGCCGGAGACGGCCTTGTTGCGCGACATGCGCATAAGACCGGCCGTAAAGGCGAGAGCAATGGCAAGAATGGCGGCTAATATCGTCTGCAGGATCGTGATGATCGTGCCGTCAAAAAAGCGCGGGCCATATTGCCCGAGGAATTCAAGATAGCTCATGCCGTGTCCCCCGAGCTGTTGCGACTGGCGCCCATCTGAATGGGCTGGCAGGGGCTAAACGCCCTGCCAGCCATAATGTTCAACAGGTTAGCGGTTGGCGCAAACCCATTCGGTCGTCCGGTCGCCCGGCAGCGTGCTTTTGTCGTAGCCATATTCAGCAACAGCCGCGAGCATTTCGTCGGAACCGATATATTCTTTCTGCGCTGCATTGAACTTGTCGAGGAAGTCCTGATCGGCATCGCGGAAACCAATACCCGCCCAGTTGAAGGTCTCTTCCGGCATGGCGCTCGGATCGGAAACGTCAACGGCACCATCCGAGCTGGCGGCCAGCTCCTTGACGGTGAAGTAAGTGCCGGCACCCGCATCGGCGCGGCCAGCCTTGACGGCGGCGAGGATCTCGGTCGGTCCAGGCACCTGCATGATATTTGCTTCATCGACGCCGGCAGATTTTGCAGCTTCAATGTTCGAGTAACCCGCGCCGGTGACCATCACGGCCCCACCGTTCTTGATGTCCTCGTAATTGCCGATACCCTTGGGGTTGTCGGCGGCCACGATAAAGCCGTCACCGATCTTGGCCATCGGCTCGGAGAAAGCGATGTTTTCGCAACGGCTTTCAAGGATGTTCATGCCGCCGGTAATGATGTCGAAGCGGTTGGCCTTGAGACCGGGAATAAGCCCGCCCCATTCGGTGTTGACCGGCTCGATATTGTCATAGCCCATCTTGGCCAGCACAGCGATCGTATAGGCATTGACGAAGCCCTTGGGGCTGCCGTCTTCGCCCGGATAGGCAAACGGAATTTCATTGGCAAAGCCGATCCGGATGGCATCGCCATTCTCGATCCGGTCCATGAGGGGGCCCGCTTTTGCCGTAACAGCACCTAGCGCAACGGCGATGGCACCTGCAGCAATCGCGGCCTTGAAAAAAGACTGTCCCATTGTGTTCTCCTTCGTGTTTCCCTGAGTTGTGTACAACATTGCATGAATTTAGAATGAGTCAATGCGAAAATCGATATTTCGCTTGGCTCTTCCTCAAATATTCCCCTAGATGTGTACATATGAACATCCTCCATGGAGTTATCTTGAGATGGGTAATAGCAATCGCATCGAACAGTTCCAATTTTCTGATGCGGAATACGAACGGCGTTTAAGCAAGACGCGCGCGGCCATGGCTGCGGCGGAAATCGACGTGCTGTTCGTCGAGGATCCCTCGAACATGGCCTGGCTGACCGGCTATAATGGCTGGTCGTTCTATGTGCATCAGGGGGTGCTGGTGTTCCATGATGCCGACCCGGTGTGGTGGGGCCGCGCCCAGGATGCGAATGGGGCCCTGCGCACCGTCTGGATGGATGACGACCGCATCTCCTGGTACCCGGACCATTATGTCCAGTCCACAGCCTGCCACCCGATGGAACTGCTCGCGGCGTCCCTCAGGGATCGCGGCTATGGCAACAAGCGCGTCGGCGTTGAAATGGAAAATTACTATTTCACCGCCAAGGCCTTCCTGACCTTGCAAAGCGAAATGCCGGACGCGTTTTTTGTCGATGCCACATCGCTGGTCAACTGGCAGCGCGGGATAAAATCCGAAGAGGAGCTGAGCCATATGCGCAAGGCTGCCCGCATCTCGGAAAAGATCATCGACGGGATTTACGAGCGGGTTGAGCCGGGTGTGCGCAAGAGCGAGATCGTCGCGCAGATTTATCAGGATGCCTTGCGCGGTGTGGGCGAGGACTGGGGCGATTACCCGGCAATCGTGCCGCTTTTGCCCAGCGGTTCGGATGCCGCCGCCTCACATCTGACATGGGACGGACGGGTGTTTGAAAAGGACATGGGCACGTTCTTTGAAATCTCGGGCTGTTACCGGCGCTATCACGTGCCGCTCTGCCGCACGGTCTATCTCGGCAAGCCGCCGCAAAACATGCTCGACGCGGAAAAGGCGCTGATCGAAGGTCTCGCCGCCGGACTTGAAGCCGCCGTTGCCGGCAATACCGCCGCCGATATTGCCCGGGCGCTGGAAGCCAGTCTGCTGACCGCCGGGATCGAGCGCAATGCGCGCGCGGGTTATCCCATCGGGCTTTCCTATCCCCCCGATTGGGGCGAGCGCACCATTTCCATCCGCTCCGATGACAATACGGTATTGGAGCCGGGCATGACGTTTCACTTCATGCCGGGCCTGTGGATGACAGATTGGGGGCTCGAAATTACCGAGAGCATCCTGATCAAGGAAAAGGGTCCCGCGGAATGTTTCTGCGACCGGCCCCGCGAAATCTTTATCAAGGACTGAGCCGAGGATTTTATGGCGTTGATCGATGATACCAAGGCCATTCTGGCCGATCTGATCGCCTTTCCCACCGTTTCGCCGGACAGCAATCTGGAATTGATTGCCTATGCGGCGGAACGGCTCTCGGCCTGTGACGCGAGCCTGCACGTGATGCGGGACGAGAGCGGGCACAAGGCCAATCTGTTTGCGACCATCGGGCCGCAGATTGATGGCGGCATTGTTCTGTCCGGGCATAGCGATGTGGTGCCGGCACTGGCTGAGGAATGGCAATCGGACCCGTTCACCTTGCGCGAGGCGGACGGCCTGCTTTATGGCCGCGGCACTTGCGACATGAAGGGGTTTATCGCCGCGACCCTTGCCATGGCCCCCCGTTACGGGGCCCTGGCACTCAAACGCCCAATCCATTTCGCCTTCACCTATGACGAAGAGGTGGGGTGTCTCGGCGCGCAGCACCTGATAGCCGATCTGGCAGCCATGGAGTTTCGGCCATCGGTTGCGATTATCGGTGAGCCGACGGAAATGCGCATTATTGAGGGCCATAAGGGCTGCTTTGAATATACCACCCGCTTTTCAGGGCTGGAGGGGCATGGCTCGCGGCCAGAACTCGGGGTCAATGCGGTTGAATATGCGGTGCGTTATGTCACGCGGATGATGGAACTCGCTGCCGACGTGCAGAAAATGGCCCCGAAGGACAGCCGGTTTGAACCGCCCTGGACCACGGTGCAGGTCGGACAGATTTCAGGGGGCATGGCGCGCAACGTCATTCCCGGCCATTGCGCGGTCGATTGGGAAATGCGACCTGTCAGCAAGCGGGACGCTGATCACGTCAAATCCGGTCTTCAAACTTATTGCGATGAAGTGCTTTTGCCTGCGATGCGACATGTCAGCCCCGATTCCGGGATCATCACCGAAACGATTGCCGAAGTGGCCGGGCTGGTGCCCGCCGACGCCAATGAGGCGCGCGCCATCATATCCGCATTGACCGGAGAGGATGATGCGGATCTCGTGGCCTTTGGCACCGAGGCGGGACTGTTTCAGTCGCTTGGCATGTCGGCGGTGATCTGCGGGCCGGGTTCAATTGCGCAAGCGCACAAGCCCGATGAATTTGTCAGCATTGCCGCCTTGCAGGACTGCCTGAACATGCTGACCGGGCTTGAGGGAAAACTGGTGGCATGACCAAGCCGGACAAACCGCAAAAGCGAACGCCCGCGCCGCGCACGGAAGTGCGCACCAGCATTGCGCGCGAACGCTTCATGCGGCTGTCCTATACCCTGCGGGACCGGATTTGTATGCTCGACTATCCGCCCGGCATGCGCCTCAGCGAGGAAACACTGGCGGCCGAATTCGGCGTCAGCCGCACCCCCTTGCGACGGGCATTGGGGTGGCTTGAATCGCAAGGGCTTTTGACCTCGGTGCAGGGGGTTGGCACCATGGTCACCGATATCGATATCGAATCCCTGACCCAGGTCTATCAATTGCGCATGGAGCTGGACCAGCTTTTGGGGACGCTGTCGCCGGTGCTGCCAACCGAGGAAACCATCGCGCAATTCTACCAGCTGTTCGAGCGCAGCCGCGCTCTGGTTTTTGCCCCGGATCCGCGCGGCTTCGGCCGGTTGAATATCGATCTCTTTCACGCATTGATGCGGCTGACGGATAGTGAGCCCCTGCGCGATATTTCCGAGCGGCTATTCTATCAGGCCAGCCGTATCTGGCTGAAATCACTGCCGCACATGAATCTGGCCCATGAGCTGGCGATCTTTTCGCGCGAGATCGCCGACATTCTGGCGGCGGTCGAGGTCGGCGACCTGTCCGCCGCCGGCCATATCAGGCGCTCGCATATTTCCATGGGCTTTATCCGGTTGAAAAAGAACCAGGACATGCAGCCGCAAACGCTGGCGATCGATTAGACAGCAATAGCCTCACGCGGCATTGCCGACAAAATCTCCGGCCCGTCTTCGCGCAAAATCACAATCTCTTCCAGCCGCAAGCCAAACCGGCCTGCCAGATAAATTCCCGGCTCGATCGAGAACACCATGCCCGGCTCCAGCACGGTTTCGGCGCTGGCGGTGATATAGGGCGTTTCGTGAATATCAATGCCCATACCATGGCCGGTACGGTGCACAAATTTGTCGCCATAACCGGCATCGGTAATGACATCGCGCGCCGCCTTGTCGACATCCTTTGCCTTCGCGCCGGGGCGCGCGGCTTTCAGCGCGGCAGTCACCGCCGCCTCAAGAATGGCATGGATTTCGGCGAAGCCTTCAGGCGCGGTGCCGAAATACCCCACCCGGGTCATGTCGCTCGGATAGCCCTCGATCCGGCACCCGGTATCGATCAGCACCGCGTCCCCGCTTTTAAGTTTCGTCGTGCCGGTATGATGATGCGGAAACGCGCCATTGCCGCCAAAACAGACGCTGGTGAATTCCTGGGTCGCGCCATGGGCCTTGTAGAATTCCACAATGACATTGGCGATTTCAATTTCGGTGATACCGGCTTTCAGCGCCGCAAAACCGGCCGCCATGGCGCGGTCATTGAGCAGCGCGCTGGCTTTGAGCGCCTGATATTCGGCATCGTCTTTCAGCGCCCGCAAATGGCTGACCGTGTCGCCGGTAAAGCGGCGGCGCGCACCAGGCAGCGCGTCGAGCAGCAGCAGCGCAAAATCGGCGCGCATGGTCTCGTCGAGCACCACACTTGGGCTGGCGCGGTCGATATTGGAGGCTTTGAGCAAGGCTTCAAGCGCGGCATCGGGGCCCTCGGCATCGGCCCAGGGGAAGAAGGGCAAATCGGTATGCTGGCGGGCGCTATCGACGTTCAGCGCCGGCATCAGAAAGCCGGCATGGCTCTGGCTGACCAGCAGCATGACGGGGCGTTCATCGCCATGGGGAGACAGATCGGCCAGCCATTGCATATGGCTTGAGGGGCCGATGACGACCAGATCGGTTTCGGTCTTTGCCATCAGGGCGCGCAAATTGGCCATGCGTTGGGTCAGGATCGTCGACATTCTGTTTTCCTCAAGGGGTGTTGGAAAAAAGCCGGGCCACCGTAGCGGCCCGGCAAGGATCAATGGAACCGGTCTTACTTGGTGACCAGACGGTAATAGACGAAATCAGAGGTTGCGCCGTTGACATAGCCGTTCACATTCTTGGCCATGGCAACCTGATAGGCGGCCTGGAGCATGATGATGATCGGCGAGTTTTCCTGCACTTTTTTCTGCAAATCGACATACATCTCATTACGCTTTGCCTGATCAGCTTCAGCCAGAGCGGCGGTGACTTCGGCGTTCATATCGGCGGGAACAGCCCAGGCATTCCGCCATGTAGTGGTGGCCTGGTAGTTCTCGTCCGAATTATCGGCATTGTAGGCGAAAGCCTTGGCGTTGGAATGCGGGTCCATGAAATCAGGGCCCCAATACAGCAGCATGGCTTCGTGGGTGCGCTCACGATATTTGGTGATGACCTGTGCGCCCGTGCCCGGAATGATGTCGAAATTGATGCCCGCTTCGGCAAAGCCTGCCTGCAGCGACTGCGCCATATCGGTGAACGGGGTGGCGTTGATCACGTCGAGCGTCACATTGATCGGTGTTTCGATGCCGGCATCAGCCAGGATCTGCTTGGCCTTTTCAACGTCATAGGTATAGGGGGTTTCGTCATAGGAACCGGGGAAACCCTTTGGCCAGAACGCCTGATGCACTTCCATCTGACCTTTGAGGAAACTGTCGGTCATGCCCTTGTAGTTGACGAGGTAGCGCGCCGCTTCCCACACAGCTTCAGGCTGCAGGGCTTCGGTCTTCTGGTTGAACGAGAGGAAATGCACGGCGGCCTGGGGGAAGGTCTCGACCTTGAGATCACCCTCAATTCCGGCAATCTGGTCCGGGGTCAGGTTCTTGGCCATATCGACATCGCCGGACTGCAGCAGCAATTGCTGGGTTGCCGCTTCCGCCACGTGCCGCACGATCACCGATGACACCTTGGGCGCGCCCTTGAAATAATCAGAATTGGCATGGAGGCGGATGATTTCAGCCGGACGGTAACCCGCCAGTTCGAAGGGGCCGGAACCGGCGGAATTGGCATTGAGCCATGCATTGCCCATGTCGCCATCGGCTTCATGGCTCATCACGGTCACTTCATCAACAACCGAGGCCGGACGGGCCGCGAGCACGTTGAGGACGAAGGCAGACGAGAAATCGCCATCATATTTGATGGTGACGGTGTTACCCTCGCTTGTGACCATGTCGCCGACATTTTCCGGGGTCCAGCCAAGCTGGGTCAGAATGAAGGCGGGGGTCAGGTTGAGCTTGATGACACGGGCGAGCGAGAAGACCACGTCTTCGGCCCGCACGGGATTGCCCGAATGGAACTTGACGCCATCACGCAGGGTGAAGGTGATGGTCTTGGCGGCATCATCCGCCGTCCAGTCAGAAGCGAGACCGGCAGAGAGAACCGAGGGGTCCTCGGCATCATATTGCACCAGACGGTCATAGACGTTGGTTACGAGTTCACCGGAGGTGAATTCATAGGCCTGGGCGGGATCGATGGCGACAATGTCATCGATATTCTGGGCGACTACCAAAACGTCGGCGGGCGTCTCGGCCAGAACAGCGGCCGGGCCCATTGGCAAGGCGATGGCAGCCGCAAATAAAGCGGCTCTAGCGAATTTCATCTTTGTTTCTCCTTTGAAGTGACGGATTTCTTTTTGGGATTTCTGGCCGGCTTGGCACCGGGCTTGTTTTGAGCATTCGGCAAGAGTTGCGGCTTGGCCGTCGAGCGGAACAGGGCCAGCGTGCCGGTCCAGAGCAGGCGGGCGGGCTTGTTGGTGTGATTGGACCAGGCATGGGGAAGATTGCCGCGAAAATGAAGGCTATCCCCCGCCGACATGATCATTTCATCTTCGCCCAGACGCTGGGTGATCGAGCCCTCCAGCACATAGAGAATTTCCTCGCCCTCATGGGCGACGGTTTCCGAGCGATATCCGGGCGGAACGGTCATGAGGAAAGACGACAGGGCATTGCCGGGAAAATCGGCCCCCAGCCGTTCATAGACGACCGAGGAGCCATCAATGGAAAATTTCTGGCGTCCGCCTTCACGGGTCAGTGCCTCGCGGGTATTGGGGGTGGCGATGAAATAATCGATGCCGACCTCCAGCGCGCGGGCGATCTGGGCCAGGGTGCCAAGAGAGGGCGTGGCGTGGTCGCGTTCGACCTGGCTGAGATAGCCCACAGAGACCTGGGCGACATCGCCCAGCGCCTGCAAGGTCAGCTGCATCTGGCGGCGGCGGGCGCGAATAAGCGCCCCCACTTTCGGATGATTGTCAGCTTCGTTTCTGGCCAGCGCTTCAGGCATTGCCCATCCTCATCCCACAATAATTTTTTTGATATAAGCAAAATTTCTTGTATGCTCCAAGCGAAAAGTGACAAGACACCGCAATCACCGCCCCACAGGGCGCGGTGAGAAGTTGTTGTTATCAAATGGAGATTTTCGCGGCGTGACCATCGAACCGCAGACACAGCCGCAAATGCCGCCCGTAGCGCCAGAGGTGGTTTCCGGCACACACCAGCGCCGGTTTAAACAGGTGGCACTGGCGATTTCAGGCTTTATCATCACCGTCGCGCTGACATTTCTCGGCCTTCTGGCGATCACGTTTTTCATCGGCCGGGTCATCCCGATTGATCCGGTATTGGCCGTTGTCGGCGACCGCGCGCCCAAGGCCGTCTATGAGGCGGCGCGGCAGGCCATGGGGCTCGACCGGCCCCTGATCCTGCAATTCATCTCCTATGTCGGCGATGTGCTGACGGGGGATTTCGGCAAGTCGGTTTCAACCGGCCGCTTTGTCGCCGATGACCTCGCCCGGTTTTTCCCGGCGACGCTCGAAATGGCGACCATCGGCATTCTGATCGGGGTATTTCTCGGGGTGCCCATGGGGGTTTATGCCGCCAGCCGTCAGGGCAGCTGGGTTGATCAGGTCATCCGCGTTATCGGCCTTTTGGGCTATTCGGTGCCCGCCTTCTGGCTCGGCCTGATCGGGCTGGCGGTGTTTTACGCCAATCTGCGCTGGGTCGGTGGCCCGGGGCGTATCGATATTTTCTATGACGGGCTGATCCCGCCGGTGACCGGGCTCATTCTGGTCGACAGTCTTTTAGCTGGCGATCTCGATATTTTCCGCAATGCGGTCAGCCATATCATCCTGCCCGCCTCGGTGCTGGGGTTCTTCAGCCTCGCCTATATTGCGCGCATGACCCGCTCGTTCATGCTCGACCAGTTGAGCCAGGAATTCGTCACCACCGCCCGGGTCAAGGGCGTGCCGGAACGGCTGGTCCTCTGGCGGCATGCGTTCAACCCGATCCGCGTACCGCTGATCACGGTGATCGGCCTTTCCTATGCCGGACTGCTTGAAGGCTCGGTCATGATCGAGGTTGTGTTCTCCTGGCCGGGGATCGGCAATTACCTGACCACGGCGCTCCTTAATGCCGACATGAATGCGGTGCTCGGGGCGACGCTCGTGATTGGCGCGGTCTTCATCTTCATCAATAAAGTTTCCGACGTGCTTTATCGCGTCCTTGATCCGAGGGCCCGCTAATGGCTTCGACACGCGCCTGGCTGCTCGACGACAGCCCCACCTCCCTGCTGCAGGCCAATCTCGGGCGCAGCTATCGCATCGTTCTGGCACTGATGCGCAATCCGCTGGCCGTGATCGGGGCGATCATCATTTTCGTGCTGATCATCACCGCGCTATTTGCGCCCCTCATCGCCCCCTTCTCCCCTATCGGGCAGGATCTGGCCAACCGTTTGCAACCGCCCGGCGGCACCCACTGGATGGGGACCGACGAACTCGGCCGCGATATCTTTTCGCGCATTGTCTATGGCGCACGCATTACCCTGACCATCGTCGCCCTGGTCGCGGTCATCGCCGCACCCGTTGGCCTCCTGGTCGGGGCCATTGCCGGCTATTTCGGCGGCTGGGTCGACCGGGTAATGATGGGCATTACCGATGTCTTCCTCTCCATGCCCAAACTCATTCTGGCGCTGGCCTTTGTCGCCGCCCTCGGGCCGGGTATCGAGAATGCCATCATTGCCATCGCCATTACCGCATGGCCCGCCTATGCCCGTATCGCCCGGGCGGAAACCCTCACCTTCCGGCATTCCGAATTCATTGCCGCGGTGCAATTGCAGGGTGCCTCGCCGTTTCGCATCATTGTCCGGCATATCCTGCCGCTTTGCACCTCTTCGATGATCATCCGCGTCACCCTCGATATGGCCGGAATCATCCTGACGGCGGCCGGGCTTGGCTTTATCGGGCTGGGCGCGCAGCCGCCGCTGCCGGAATGGGGCGCGATGATTTCGCGCGGCCGCAGCTTTATTCTTGATCAATGGTGGGTGGCGACCATGCCCGGCTTTGCCATTATTCTGGTCAGCCTCGGCTTTTGTTTTCTCGGCGACGGCCTGCGCGATGTGCTCGACCCCAAACAGGGAGACAAGCTTTGAGCCCCCCTCTTCTTGAAGTTGAAAATCTCCGCGTCAGCTTCCCCTCGCCGCAAGGCCGGGTGGAAGTGGTGCGCGGCGTCTCGTTTTCCCTTGGCAAGGAACGCCTCGGGATTGTGGGGGAAAGCGGTTCGGGCAAATCGATGACCGGACGGGCGATCCTTAAACTGATCCGTTCACCGGGCAAGGTCACTGCCGACAAGCTGATGTTCGATGGGCTCGACATTCTGGCGCAAAGCGAAAAGCAGATGCGCGCCATTCGCGGTGCCCGCATTTCCATGGTGATGCAGGACCCCAAATTCTCGCTCAATCCGGTCATGACCGTTGGGGCACAGATCGCCGAAGCCCTCGTCACCCACACGAAACTGCCCCGCGCCGAAATCAAGGCCCGGGTGCTCTCCATGCTCGAAGCCGTGCGCATCAATGATCCCGAACGGGTCGCCGGGCTTTATCCGCATGAGGTTTCCGGGGGCATGGGCCAAAGGGTGATGATCGCCATGATGCTGATCCCCGAGCCGGACCTGTTGATTGCCGACGAGCCGACCTCGGCACTCGATGTTTCGGTGCAGGCGCAGGTGCTCGATATTATCGATGATCTCGTCACCTCAAAAGGCATGGGGCTGATCCTGATCAGCCATGATCTTAATCTGGTGTCGCGTTATTGCGACCGGATATTGGTGATGAATAGCGGCGAAGTGGTCGAAAGCTGTGTTGCCAGCGAATTGTCGAACGCCCAACACCCCTATACCCGCGGCCTCCTCGCCGCGATGCCGCAAATGAATGAAACACGCGAGGAACTGCCGGTGCTTGACCGTAGCGCATGGGCGGGCACATGAACGCCATAACCCTCACCGATCTCGACATTTCCTATGGCGAGACGCAAATCACCCATGACATCAATCTCTCCATCGCAGAGGGAGAAAGCTTCGCGCTTGTGGGCGAAAGCGGCTCGGGCAAGACCACGGTTCTCCGCGCCATTGCCGGGCTGGCCCCGGAATGGACCGGGGGCATTTCGGTTTTGGGCCAAGAGCGCAGCCATGGCGTCGACCGGCAGTTTGCCCGGATCTGTCAGATGGTGTTTCAGGACCCCTATGGCTCCCTGCATCCGCGCAAAACCGTCGATGCCAGCCTTGGCGAACCGCTCGCCATCCACGGCATTGGCGATCGCGCCAACCGGATCGAGGCCATGCTCGAGGCTGTCGGTCTCGACCGGCGTTTCCGCTTCCGCTTCCCGCACCAGCTTTCAGGTGGCCAGCGCCAGCGCGTCGCCATTGCCCGCGCCCTGATGCTCGAGCCGAAAGTGCTGCTGCTTGATGAGCCGACCTCGGCGCTTGATGTATCGGTGCAGGCGGAAATCCTCAACCTTTTGAAGCGGCTGCGGCGCGAGCAGAACCTCACCTATCTGGTGGTCACCCACAACCTGCCGGTGGTCTCGTTTCTGTGCGACCGGCTGGCGGTGATGCGTTACGGGCGGATCGTTGAGGTCGCCGATGTCGCCCAATTGAAATCCGGCCAGCTGGCCAATGCCTATTCGCGCGAATTATACGCGGCCAGCGGCGGCACTCTCGTTCAACAAATCCAGGACTAGTTTCATGACGACGGAAAATTTTGATGCCGCGCTGGCGCAATTCGACGCGGCCATTGCCACGGCGACCACGGCAGAAGCCTGCTACAAGGTGTTGCAGACCCTGACCGAACAGATCGTCGGGGTGAAGCTGTTCACGGTCATGACTGTCGATATGCAAGCCGAGCTGGCCCGGCGCGCTTATACCAGCGATGCCGCCAATTATCCCGCCTCGGGCACCAAGCCGATCACCTATGATGACTGGTTCGAGATCGTGCACAAAAAGCGCGACTATTTCGTCGCCAATACGCTTGCCGACATTGCCAGGGTCTTTCCCGATTACGAGCTGATCGGCTCGCTCAGCTGCGGTTCGGTGGTCAATATGCCGGTGATCGCCGGGGACGTGCTGCTGGCGACAGTCAACATGCTGCATGAAGAGCAATATTATACGCCCGAACGCGTGGCGCTGATCAAAAGATATCTGTCGATCCCGGCCAAGGCGGCCCATCTCGCCGCCCTCTGCCTCGGCAAATAACGGAATAAAAAAACACCGCCCTTCATAGGGGCGGTGTTTTTCATTCAATAGGTCGATCAACCAAGCGATCAGGCGAAGGCGCTGTCCTTGATGAACTTGCCATCCTGCATGATGATCGGCATGTGCTGGCCCTGTCCGGTCAGCAAGGACAGATCTTCCAGCGGATTGCCATCCACCACCACCAGATCCGCATAGGCGTCCGGCGCAATCGTGCCGATCCGGCCTTCCATGCGCAGCAGTTTGGCGGCCACATGGGTTGCCGAGCCGATGACTTCCATCGCCGGCAGCACGCGCCCGCGAATGACAAATTCCTCGGACTGGTGCCGGTGCATTTCGCCCAACAGGTCGCTGCCATAAGCCATGGGCAGGCCGGCATCGCGCATGATCTCGAGCGAGGCCATGCCGGTTGCGCGGACATTTTCCACCTTGGCGACCGAGGTTGCGGGCAGGCCGACCGAGGCCCCCTCGCTGGCCAGCTTGTCATAGGTGACAAGGGTCGGCACGGCGATGGCCCCCTGTTCGGCAGCAAAATGCGCGGTTTCACTTTCAATCAGATTACAATGTTCGAGCGAATGCACGCCGCATTCCACCGCCCGGCGGATGGCTTCATCGGTATAAAGATGGGCGGAAACATAGGTGCCGGCATTGGCCGCTTCCTCGACAACGGCGATCAGTTCGGCGCGGGAAAACCCGAGGAAATGGATCGGATCGGTTGGCGAAGCGACGCCGCCATTGGCCATGATCTTGATGAAATTGGCGCCGCCCTTGATCTCTTCGCGCGCGGCCCGGCGCATTTCAGCGTCCCCGTCGCAAATCCGGCCCAGCGCCCCGAGGCGAAAGCCGGTCTTTAAGGTGGGGCGGTCGTCAAACGGCCCGCGGAAATCACAATGCCCGCCGGTCTGGCTGAGGGCCTTGCCCGAGAGCACCAGGCGGGGGGCGGGAAACAGGCCCTCTTCGGCCGCCACGCGCAGACCGCTATCGGCCCCGCCGACATCGCGCACCGTCGTGAAGCCGCGCCCGAGCATATCACCCATGATGCGGATGGAACGGGCGGTCACAAGACTGTCGGGCAATTGCGCATTGCGCCCGAGATCAGCAATCACCGCGACAACATGCACATGGCAATCGATCAGGCCGGGCATGAGCGTGCGCCCGCCCAGATCAATCACCCGTGCATTAGCTGCGGTGATCTTGTCGGCAACTTCGCGGATGATACCGCCCTCAACCAGCACCGATGTGGGCGCGCCCGGTTCCGGTGCCGTGCCATCAACGATACGGGCATTGGTAAAAAGAATGGTCGACACGTTAAATACTCCGATTGGATGTGGCGCGCGCCTCGGCACGGGCCTGCAAGAAAGCGGGAACAAGAGCGGGGGCAAGCTGCTCGACCAGCGCCACCTGTTCTTCGCGATAATAATGTTCCGGTGCCAGAAGGTTAAGGGTGCCGATAACCGCATCATCATAAATGACCGGCACATTGATCACCGAGCCCAGCCCCATGCTTTCGATCAGCTCATGGTCGAAAAAGGCCCAGCGGATGGCGTCCATGTCATAGCCGATAAACGGCTGCTTGTTTTTCAGCACCAGATCGCCCCAGGGGGTCGGCCCCATCAGCTTGCGGCCGGAGACCGGATATTCCTCGGGCCGGTTGGAATAGATCCGGGCGACTTCCTGCCCATCGGCATACAAGAGGGTGAACAGCTCATGGCCGACCAGCGTTTTGCATTGCGCCTCGAGCGCCTTGAACAGGGGGAGCGGCTGGCCTTTTTCGGCCTGGGCCTGAAGCAGTGTGGAGAGAGAATTCATGGTCATGGTTTGGGTGCCGGTATAATGCGCTCGGGCAACAGCCCTTGCGGTTTGAAGTGAAGAACGAGAAGCAGAGCTGTGCCAATCATGATCTCGCGAATGGCCGCAAACTGGGCCGGGGCAAAATCGGGCAGCAGGTTGGGCACGAAGCGGGTGAGTTCAAGAAAGAACACCACCAGATAAGCCCCGAGCACGCCGCCCGCCGGACGGCCCACGCCGCCAGAAGCGACCGCCAGAAAGATATAGATCGTGATCAGCGGCTGGAAATGGTCGGGCGAAATATAGGACTGGAAATGGGCATAAAGCGCGCCCGCCAGTCCGGCAATCGCCGCCGACAGGGCAAAGGCCTGCACCTTGAAACTGAGGACATTCTTGCCCGCGAATGCGGCCAGTTCCTGATCTTCGCGGATGGCTTTCATCGCCCGTCCATAAGGCGACATGTCAATGCGGCGCAGCAGCGCCCAGACGACGAGCACCACAAGGCTCACCAGCCCCATGTAAAACAGGTTGAACCCCTGATTGCCGAGCACGGATTTGAGTGGGGCCTGAATGCCCGAAATGCCGTCCGAACCATTGGTCAGCCAACGCTCGTTGAGCGCGACAAGGCGGATGACTTCGGCAAGGCCAAGGGTGACGATGGCCAGGTAATCATCACGCAGGCGGGTGGTTGCGAGCGTCACCACGAAACCGGCAATGGCGCCGATGATAATGGCCGCGCCCCAGCCCACCAATATCGGCATGCCGGCCCCGGTCAGAATGGCCGAGACATAGGCACCGATGGCGAAAAAGCCGACGAGACCGAGATTGACCAGCCCCACCCCACCCCAGATGAGATTGAGGCTGAGGGCGAGCAAGGCATAGATACCGCCAATGGTGAGGGCGAAAATGAAATAGGCGAGCATCAGGCAGCCCTCTCTCCGAATATGCCGCGCGGACGCAGGGTGAGCACCAAAAGAATGGCGATAAAGCCGACGGCGGAGCGGTAGGTTGGCGGAATGACCAGAAGGGCGCATTCCTCGGCAATGCCGATCAGCAACGCCCCGGCCACGGCCCCTTGAATGGACCCCAGCCCGCCCAGCACGGCGGCGGCGAATACGGTCAGCAATACCCGATAGCCGAGCATGGGATCGATCGAGGCATCAAGCCCGATCAACACCCCGCCCGTACCCGCCAGCCCTGCCCCCAGAAACACAGTGAGCAGCGCGACTTTAGCGGGATCAATGCCCTTGAGGCGGGCAAGATCGGCATTGTCGGCAACCGCCCGCATGGCCTTGCCAAATTTGGTAAAGCGCAGGAACGCAAACATGGCGGCCATGATGGCGACCGCGATCATCAGGCTTTGCAATTGCTGCGGGCCGACACGCAGGCCCAAAAAGCGCCAGTCGGGCACAATCGGCAGGTCATAGCCGCGCAGGTCATTGCCGAAATAAAGCCGGATGATATTTTCCAGAACAACATTGAGGGCGATGGAGCCAATGGCGACCGTCAGGGCCCCCGAGCCGCGCAACCCTTTAAGGGCCGTCTCCTCTGCCGCCACACCGGCAAAACCGGCGACGGCAAAGGCGACGATGAGTGCCGGCAGAACGCCGGCACCCAGATGAACATTTACCCACCAGGCTGCAAAGGCACCGATTGTGGCATAGGCGGCGATCGCGAAGTTGGGAAAGCGCAACACCGCAAAGATGGCGGTGAAGCCAATGGCCGGCACCGCAATCAGGGTGCCGTTCATTATGCCATTCAACAGGGCCTGCAACAGGATGGTCATGTTCCGCGCTTACCGTTAGGCGATGTTGATGAAGGAGAACTTGCCGTCGAGCACTTGCTCGTAGCGGAAGCTGCTATTGGAGATATCGCCGGTATCGGTGAAATCACACGGGCCGCTGGCCCCTTCATAATTGACGGCCTTGCCCTCAGCGATCAGCTTCAGCCCGTCAACGGCATTGTCGACCGTGGTGCCATCACCCTGGCTGATCGTGCGGATGGCGTCCTTGATCGCGGTGCCGGTGCTGTCACCTGCCGCTGCCATCGCCATGATGATCAGATTGGTCTGGTCATAGACCTGAACGGTATAGGGATCAGGCTTTTCAACGCCGATCAAATCCACCAGACGCTTGTAGGCGGTGGCGTTTTCGTTCGAGGACGGGGCAATAGTGTAGCAGCCTTCGACAACTTCCTTCTGCACGCCGTCGAGCACCTGCTGGTTCACGGCATAGGCAAAGGCGATCTTGATGCCTTCAAAACCGGCGCGGTACAATTCCTTGAGCATGACGGTGGTGTCGGGCGCATAACCGCCAAGCACGACGGCATCGGGCTTGAAGCGCATGATCTCGTCAACTTCGGAACGATAGGACGGCTTCTTGTCATCATAGACCAGCGAGTCGGTTTCACCGCCGCCGGCTTCAACGGCCTTGGCCATATTGGTATACTGGCTTTCCGCAAACGGGGTCTGCGGCGAGACGAAATAGACGCGCTTGGCACCCTTTTCCAGCGCGAATTCACCAAATTTACGGCCCTGCAAAGTGGTGTTCGGCTGGGTGCGCACCAGATAGCCCTGATGGGGCAGCGCGGTGATCGCATCGGCACCCGAAACGGTTGCCAGGAACGTACCCGATTCCCAGCAGAGCGGGGCGACAGCGGTCGTCACCGAGGAGGCCCAGGTGCCGATAATGGCGGAGACCTGATCCACATCGATCAGCTTGCGGGCAGCCCGGACACCGGCTTCAGGATTGGTCTGATCATCTTCGGAGATCAGTTCGATCTGCTTGCCGAGCACGCCGCCGGCTGCATTGACCTCATCGATAACCGCCTTGGCGGTCTGGGTCATGACGGGACCATAAGGGCCACCGGCACCGGTCAGGGGGGTCAGCGTGCCGAGCTTGATGGTGTCACCCTCTGCGCGCGCCGCGGACGGCATCAGCGCGAGGCCGACCAATGCTGACGAGGCACCAAGGAAGTTTCTGCGATTGATTGCATATTTTGTCATTTTTCTTACCCTTGTTTTTGCACTTGCATAGTCACTGAGATAATCATCACCCGCCGAGAAACAGGCGGCGGATTTCGGGGTCGACGGCAAGGTCAGGTCCCGCCCCCTCGGCGGATTCCTTGCCGGATACGAGCACATATCCACGTGTGGAAATGGCCAGGGCCTCAACCGCATGCTGCTCCACCATCAAAATGGGCAGGCCGGTCGCGTTGAGCGCGATAATGGCGTCGAACAGTTCATCGGCGGCGCGCGGCGACAGGCCTGCGGTCGGCTCGTCGAGCAGCAACAGGGTGGGCGCGGTCATCAACCCCATGGCCATGGCGAGGATCTGGCGCTGGCCACCGGAAAGGGTGCGGGCCAGATCGCCGCGCTTTTGCGCCAGCATCGGATAAAGGGCGTACATTTCAGCGGTGCGTTCACGGGCACCGGCGCTATCCTGATAAGCGCTGATCTCGAGATTTTCCGCAACGGAAAGCGAGCCGAAAATATTGCGTTCCTGCGGCACGAAACTGATCCCGGCCTTGGTGCGTCCCACGGCACTCTCACCTGTCACGTCCCGGCCCTCGAGCATGATCTTGCCCTCGCGGGCGGGCACCAGCCCGGCGACCACTTTGAGGAGCGTCGATTTGCCGGCACCATTGGGGCCGATAATGGAGACAATCTCGCCGGGCTCGACCCGGATCGATGCCTCCTTGAGAATGCGTTCAGCCGCGCCGTAACCGGCAACGATATTTTCAACGGTGAGCAGGCTCATTTACGGCTTCCCAGATAGGCTTCCTGAACATCGGTATTGGCCGCCACCATCTCGAAGCTGCCCTCTATAAGCGTGCGCCCTTCGGCCAAAACGATCACCGGATTGCACAGCCGCTTGATCAGGGCCATGTCGTGCTCGATCAGGCAGATGGTGATGCCGCTTTCATTCAGCGCCACCAGATGGCCGGCAATCTCGTCGGTCAGGGTGGGGTTCACCCCGGCCATGGGTTCGTCGAGCAGGATGATTTTGGGTTCCGCCATCAGGGCGCGGCCGATTTCGACCAGCTTTTTCTGCCCGCCGGAAAGAGCCGTCACCGGATTGTCGATGACATGATCAAGGCGGAGGCGCCGGGCGAGACCGAGCGCACGTTCGGCCAGTTCCGCCTCACGGTGCTTTGCCGCCTTGCTGCCGAGGACGGCGGCCAGCATGTGTTCGCCCGGCTGTTTCAGCCCATAGAGCATCAGGTGCTGGAATACCGACAGTTTGGGAAAGCCGCGCGCCAGCTGAAAGGTGCGCACCAGACCGCGCTGCACCAGCAGATGCGGCGGCAGGCCGGTAATATCGTCATCGCCGATTTTCACGCTGCCGCCGCTGGGCCGGTAAAGCCCTGAAATGGCGTTGAACAGGGTGGATTTGCCCGCCCCATTGGGGCCGATCAGCCCGGTGAACGAGCCCTCTTCAATGGCGAAATCAACGCCGTTCAGCACCTGAGCGCCATAAAAACCAAGCGTCAGATTGGTGACTGAAAGCAGCGCGCTCATTGGGCGGCTCCGTTTTGCGGTCTGGTCGAGGGTTTGGCGATCGGGAATTGCTGGCGCACCTGTTGTTTCCAAAAGGTCAGCAAGCCCTCGTAATAGGCGGGGTCATCGCGCAGCACCGTCTGGGCAATCATGCCGCGGATAAAGCACATGGTGCCATTCATCATGTTGCGGGCGAGGTCCGGGGCGACGCCGGTGCGGTCTGCCAGTTCTGTCCAGATCCGGTCGAGCCCGGCATGGAATTCGCGCACAACGGGCACAAGCTGCTGCTTGAACTCCTCGTTGTGCCGCGCCTCGGGCAGATATTCGAGGGTCACATAGAACAGGCGGTCGGACATGACCGACCAGAGATAATCGACAATCTCGTCGCTGGAGCCGCCATTGACGGCAAAATTCTGCCCGAAGCGCGCCATGTCTTCATTGACCAGCGCCAACATGCGTTCAATCGAGCTTGTGATAATGGAATCGCGGGTGGGGAAATGATGGGTCAGGGCGCCACGCGAAACCCCGGCCTTGCGGGCAATCTCGGGCGTTGTCGCCCGGGTAATGCCGTTCTCATAGAGCAGGTCGATAGTGGCTTCCATCAGGCGCGCCGAAGTCTCGGCGGTACGTTCCTGCTGTGATCGTCTTTGTTGCTTGCCAGTCACCCGACAGCCTCCCGCGCTATTCCGTGGGTGAAAACTGCGGCGTCACTTACAAACAATCAAGTCTGTTTTTGTAAAAAATGCATATTCTGTGATCAAGGTGGGAAAGTGCCACTATTTTCAGCACAAGCCAAGCGCGCCTGAAAATCCGGTCTTACCGGTTCCCAAGCCATTCCTCCCCACCTCACCGCCATGGCACCACGAAAGACCGGCCAAGGTCAACATGGCTCATGTATCGGGCTGAATAAGGCACGGCGGCGGGGCAAGACGAAGGACGAGACTGACACCATCCGGCGTCCGCCAAGCCATTGGCTCAAAAGGTTTATTCACTCAGAGGGCGGCTTGGTCCGGCGGAGGCTCTTGATGGCACCGCGCCGTGTCTTGGCATCCACGCGCTTGCGTTTGGCGGAAAGGCTCGGGCGGGTCTTGCGGCGGTGTTTGGGCGGAATCGCGGCCTGCTGCAGCAAGGCCACCAGCCGCGCCACGGCATCCTGACGGTTCTGCAATTGCGAACGAAAGCTCGAAGCGGTCAAAACGATGACGCCGTCATTGGTCAGCCGGCTGCCCGCCAGCACAGCGGCGCGGGTTTTCAATCCCGCCGGCAATGAGGGGGATTGCTTGAGATCGAAGCGGATTTGTACCGCGGTCGACACCTTGTTGACGTTTTGCCCGCCCGGCCCGGAACTGCGCACAAAGCTGAATTCAATCTCGGCGGGGTCGAGCGCTATCGTGCCGGTAATCTCGATCGGCTCGGCCATGCAGCTCCCCTGTTTATTCGCCGCCACACAAGCATATCGGCCCGGCGCTGCCAATGGGCCGAACTAGCCTCGCGGCAGGAACGGCCCAAACGGCCGCTTTTCCGCGCCTTACAGACCGGGTGCTACTGGCCGCTAATCGCGCCGCGAATGCGGTCGATATCGGTTTCGGCATTGCCCAGAAGGGTCAGGGCCGCCGCGCGGGCCTTGTCGGGATCATGTTCCATGATGGCGTTGAGCAAATCCCCATGTTCGCGCACGGCACGCGGCCGGTGCGAACCAAGCGCGGCGATACCGAACATGTGCTTGAGGCCAAAGCCGAATAGCTGGCCAATGGGCCAGAAAAACTCGTTATGGGTCGCCAGATAAATCGACTTGTGAAATTCAAGATCCGCCTCAACCCAGGCCTCGTTATTGTCGCCCGCATCGACCATGCCCTGAAAGGCTGCCTTGATGCGCACGCAATCATCTTCTTCGGCATAGATGGCCGCCAGCGCACAGGCCGCCGGTTCGGTCGCGTGGCGCAGCTGGAACATCTTGACGAGATAGGCTTCGGTATCGGTGACCTCGAGCCGCCAGCGCAACACGTCGGGGTCGAGATGGTTCCACTCGCTGGGCTCGCGCACACGCGTGCCCAGCTTCGGCTTGGCCGCCACCAGCCCCTTGGCGATCAATCCCTTGATCGCCTCACGGGTAGCGGTGCGGCTCACCCCCATCATTTCGCAGAGCTGCATTTCGGGCGGCAGCGCCTGTCCGGGCTGAAAATCACCCCTGACAATCGCGAGGCCCAGCTCGTCCGCCACCCGCACATGCAGGTTCTTGATCGGCATGAAGCCCGGTCTGGTATCCGTCACAATCGAAATAATATCGCTCCTGCGGTCGCCCGGCCCGTGGGCCGGTCATGCCTTTGGCCTATACCTTATCAGTGCTCAAACAGCTAGGCGACACCCTGGAGCCCATCAGCTTTTGAAGAGGTCAAAAGCTCGGGGCTCCAGATTTTTGATATGTCGCGGTTCCGAACCGAATACCGCTCTAGCCCGTCACCCGCATGGACATGCCGCCGTCAATCGTCAGCACTTCACCGGTGATGAAATCGTTGCGGATCAACTCGATGGTCGCCTGCGCCACATCATCACTCGTGCCTTCACGGCGCAGCGGAATGCGGTTGGCAATATTATGCGCCTTGGCTTTTTCGCTCATGGCATCGTGGAAGCGGGTGCGGATAATACCCGGCGCGATGACGTTGACGCGGATATTTTCCGCCCCGTGATCGAAGGCCAGCGCCCGTGCCATCGGGATCAGCGCGCCCTTGACGGTCTGGTAAACGATGGAGTTGGGGCAGCCGCGCAAACCGGCGACCGAAGACACAAGGATAACCGCACCCCCTTCACGCTTGAGGAACGGGTGCGCCGCCTTAAACAGGTGAAAGACCGGGTGCACATGAATGTCGAACGCCGCCATCCAGTCCGCGCCGGTCAGATCGAGAATGGTGCCGGGGGCCGGGCCGCCGGCGGCATGCACGAGGATATCGAGACGGCCGAATTTGGCGGCGGTCTCTTCCACGGTCTTTGTGGCTTCCTCAGGCCTGGAGACATCCCCCAGCACCAGCGCCACGCGCTCGGGTCCATATTGGGTCAACAGCGCCTCGGCCTCGGGGGTGGCGCTACGGCCATTGATGGCCACCTTGCCCCCCAGATCGAGCAATTGGGCACAAAGGGCCAAACCGATGCCGCGGGTGCCGCCAGTGATAAGTGCGACCTTGTCTGAAACAGAATACATGGGACTTCCTATAGTTATCGTCAGTGAAAGATTAGCCCAACGCCCAGAGTGGAATGGCGTTGGCGAGAGGGGCGAACAGCATCACGAGGATCAGCACGAAGATTTCCGCCCCGATAAACGGCCAGACATATTTGACGGTCTCGCCATAAGAGCATTTGGCAATCGAGGAGGCGACAAACAGCAGCACGGCCACGGGCGGTGTGGTGGAGCCGATCTGGGTTGCCATGACCAGCGCCACGCCGAGCTGAAACTGGTCGATGCCAAAGGTATTGCCGATATAAACCGCAATCGGCACCGTGATGATCAGCACGGCCATGGAATCGACGAACATGGTCAAAACCAGCATGGTGAGGATCAGCAAGGCAAAGATCAGCAAGGGCACTTCGGTGATCGAGAGGATCGTCGAGAGCACGATCTGGTTGAAGTTCAAATAGGCCAGCAGCCAGCCGAAGCCACCGGCAATGCCGATAATACCGGAGACCATGCAGGTTGTTGTCGCGGCCGCCAAAAGAATGCGCGGCAGATCGCGCAGCTTGATGGTGCGGTAAAAGACAAACGAGATGACGAAGGAATAAACGCAGGCGACAACACCGGCCTCGGTGGCGGTAAAAATGCCGCCCAGAATACCGCCGACAATGATCAGGGGGGCGAGCAAGGCGCTCCAGACCTGTACCAGCGCCTTGAGGGCCGCTTTGGATGAGAACCGGCCTTCCTTGACCTGCATTTCGGGGAAACGGGTGGCGGATTTGGACTGGACATAGACAACGCTCATCAGCGCCAACCCGATCAGGATGCCGGGAATGATGCCGCCGAGAAACAGGCCGCCAATCGAGACATTGGCCAGCGCGCCGTAAACGATCATGGTCATCGAGGGCGGAATGATGGCGCCAATCGTGCCGCTGGTCGCGGTGATCGCTGCCGCATAGCCGGCCTTGTAACCCTTTTCCTTCATCGCCGGGATCAGCACCGAGCCGATGGCCGAGGTGTCGGCGGTGGACGAGCCGGAAACGCCGGAGAAAACCATGCTGGCAACGATATTGGCCTGGGCCAGTCCGCCACGGGCATGGCCGACAATGGTTTCGGCGAAATCGACCAGTTTTTTGGAAATGCCGCCGCGGGCCATCAATTCACCGGCAAGGATGAAATAGGGCAAAGCCAGCAGGCTGAACGAATCCAGCGTCGAGAACATTTTTTGCGGATAAAGCGCCAGCACCAGTTCCGGCACCAAAAGAATGCCGCCGAGCCCGATCAGCCCGAGGGCGAGAATAACCGGCACGCCGATAAAGATCAGCGCCAAAAGACCGATAAAAAGCAGGACCAGCATCATAGTGCTTCTTCCACTTCATACCGGGGCTCGGGCGGATGCCCGGCAAGATTGCCGATCAGGCGGCGAATGGCGACAAAGGCCATATAAAGCGCGCCCAGAATCATGCCGCCATAGACCCAGTGCATGGGCAGGCCGAGGCCGGGGCTTTTTTGCATCTGTAATACGCGCACCAGCCGTTCCAGCCCGGCCAGCATGGCAATGGCCAGAACCAGCCACAACAAATCGATGCAGAAAATGAAGATCCGCCGCCCGCGCGCTGACAGCGCGCTATGCAGGGATTCCATGCCGATATGCATGCCATAGCGATAGGCGACAGGGATGCCGAGAAAGATCATCCAGATCTGGCCATAGCGCTGAAATTCCTCGCTCCAGCTCAGGGAATAATTGAAGGCATAGCGATTAAAAACCTGCGCGGCACCAACCACGACAATCGCCATAAAACAGAATATCACCAGCGCCTCGACCGACCGGTCAATCGCGTTCAGAACCGATTTCATAAGTCCCCTCCCCGTGGCGAAAAGGGCGGCCCGTCAGGCAGGCCGCCCCTTCAATTGGTGTTTACTTGCCGGCGGCGCGGATGGTTTCGAGCAGATCGGTGGCGTTGATTTCGCCCGCCAGTTTGTCCTGCAATGGCTTTGCGGCTTCGGCAAACTCGGTGGTGTCGACATCGGTAATGGTCATGCCCACTTCCACCAGCTTGTCGAGCGCCTGCTGTTCACGGCCAGGTGCCATGGCGCGGGCGATTTCGGTGGCAAAATCCACCGCGTCCTGCACCACTTTCTGGTCTTCCTCACTCAGCTGGTTCCATAGCTGCAGCGAATAGGTGACAACCGTCGGGCCAAACAGGTGACGGGTCAGCGCCAGATGATCGGTCACTTCGTAAAGCTTGGCTGAAAGCACCATGGAAGCTGCATGCTCAAAGCCGTCGAGCACGCCAGTCTGCAACGCGGTATAAACCTCGTTAAAGGCCATCGGGGTCGCGTTGGCACCCATCGCGTTAAGAGCGGCGACGTAAATGGGCGACTGGATGGTGCGCAGTTTCAGGCCCTTGACGTCTTCGGGCTTGGTGACAGCCACGCCCTTGGTGACCACATTGCGATAGCCCCAGGAATAGCCGAAGCCGAGAACCTTGAAGCCGGCGTTTTCGAAATCCTTCTTGAGGGCTTCACCGGTCGAGCCGTTCAGCGCCCGGCCCACATGGGCGTAGTTCTGCCAAAGGAAGGGCAGATCGAGCACGCCGACGCGCGGCACGAAGCTGTTATAGGTGGCGGTGCCGCCGATATGCATGGTCGCGCCCGAGGCGAGCTGCAAAGCCTGGATTACGTCCTGATCCGCACCCAGCTCGCTGGAGCCGTAGATATCGACCTTGAGGGTGTCGCTATGGCTTTCGATGTAATTCTTGATCAGCAATGACGTGGCGCCATTGTCGTTTTCGAGATCCACCACCGAGGAAAAGCCGAAACGGATAGTGGTTGTTTCCTGCGCCAGAACGGGCGCCATTGAAACGGTCAGCGCCAGACTGGCGGCGAGTAAAGACTTGAGCATTGGTTCCTCCCATAAGCTCCCTCTAATTCTTTAATTGTCATACCATACCACATGGACTGTCAAGCCGTTTTGGGTTAGCGCTATGTCGGGAGGCTGTGGATAGACGTCGAAACGGGCCGCAATGCGCGGGCGGAAAAGGGCGGAAAAGCCCTTGAACGCCCTGGCGTTGCGCACTGTTCGACCGACATCCGCGGACCGACGCGCCAAAACAAGATGAACAAGGAATCAGTGATGACGAGCTGCGCCTATTGCGACGACACGACCGACAGAATCATCTGGTCCAATGGCCAGTGCCGGGTGATGTTTGTCGATGACTCTCCGTTTACCGGCTGGTGCCGGGTGATCTGGCATCAACATGTCGCCGAGATGAGCGATCTGGCCCCGGCGGACCGCCAGATGGTGATGGCGGTGACATTTGCGGTTGAATCCGGCCTGCGCAAATTGCTGCAACCGGCCAAGATCAATCTGGCAAGCCTTGGCACGGCCATGCCGCATGTGCATTGGCATGTGGTGCCGCGCTTTGCCGATGACAGCCATTTCCCCGAACCGGTCTGGGCCACGGCCCTGCGCGCGCCTTCAGGCCGCACTGTGCCCGAGGGCTTTGTCGAAGCGATGCAAAAACATCTCGACGCTGAACTGGCCTGAACCAGACGGGAACCAAACAGATAGTCTGGACGTTTCCTGCCTGTTGATCACAGGGGAGCGGGGACATAATGGATCAGGCGGTCATTCCCTTTGATTGGGCGCGCATGTTCCTTGGCGATCAGCCGCCGCTCTTCATGGCGGAGGTGATCTTTCGCACTGTCCTGATCTATAGCTATACCCTCCTGCTGATCCGCTGGATTGGCGGGCGCAGCATTGCCCAATTGTCGATTGTCGAATTCCTGCTGGTCATCGCGCTCGGCTCCGCTGTCGGCGATCCGCTGTTTTATCCCGATGTGCCGCTGCTGCATGCCATGGTGGTCATCACCGTGGTTGTGCTGATCAACAAGGGGCTGGATTTTCTGATCCTGCGCTCCAAGCGGGTGCAGCACGGGCTCGATGGTGTGCCCAAACGCCTTATCGGGGACGGGCGCATGTTCATGGAAACACTGGACCGGGGCGGGCTGCAAACGGTGGAATTATTCGAGCAATTGCGGCTGGCCGGCATCTCCAATCTCGGCGAGGTGGCGCATGCCTTTGTCGAGACCAATGGACGGGTCAGCGTATTTCGCCGCCCCAGCCCCCAGCCCGGTCTGCCGATTGTCCCCCCGCCCGAGATCAGCCCGCTTGAAACGGTCGAGGCCCCCGCAGGCAAGGCCCGGACCGCGCCGCTCTGCTGTGCCCATTGCGGCGCATTGGCCGCGCCCGTCGATACCGTTTGCCGGTTTTGCGACAGCGACAAGTTTACACCCGCGCGCCTGCCGGTGGATCAGCAAGAGGGCTGAGCGGTTAATAGCCCTCAGACGAACCCGTCTGGCCATATTGGCTGGGAAACACGACCTCAACCCTTGTGCCATTATCCATATGGAAGGTGCACACGCCCCCGAGCTGGCTGACAAAGGCCTCGACCAGCTTGCTACCCATATTCTTCTTGACCTTGCCGGTATCAAAACCCGGCCCGTCATCGGCCACCACAAGCATCAGGTTTTCGGCGTCACTCTTGATCAGGCGCACCTGCAGCTCGCCGGTTTCCTGCTTTGAAAAGGCGTGCTTGAACGCATTGGAGACTAGCTCATTGACCAAAAGCCCTAATTGCATGGCCCGGTCGCCCGGCAGATTGACCGAGGCAATATCAAGGGTGATCCGGATTTCCTTGCCGTAGCCCTTGGCAATATCGGCGGTCAGGCGTTCCAGATAAGGCCCAACCGCGACACTCTCCAACTGGTCCGATTTATACATTTCCTCATGGACAGAGACCATGGCACCAATGCGCCCGATCAAGCCGTTATCCTTGCCGCCGGGCAGCTTTTGCAACCGGATCAGCGACATAACGGTCTGCAGATTGTTTTTCACCCGGTGATGAATTTCGCGGAGCAGAAATTCGTTCTGCTGGTTGGCGCGGGCCAGCGCTTCCTGCCTTTGCTCATCGAGATGCAACATGCGCAATAATTTCATCGACCCGAGCGCGATGCCGATCAGCATGGGCACCCCGATCACCGCCCAGATCGCCATCTGGTGCCAAAAGCCGGCCGTTGCGGCTTCCCGGTTTATGCCGGCAATGGCGACTACCGGCCAGTTCTCCAGTTTCCAATACCCCACAAGGCGCGACACCCCGTCGGCAGGCGAAACGCTTTCATAAAACCCGTCCGGGCTGGATTGCAGCGCGGTAAACACCTGCGAGTCTTTTAAATCCATGCTTTCCATCGGCGGGGTCCGCGCGATCAGAATCCCGTCCGTGCGGATCAGGCTGATGGTGGACCCATCCGTGAAGCCGAGAGAATCCGCCAAATCCGACAATGTCGCTATCGGAATGGCGATGCTGGCAATGCCGGCAAATTCGCCCGCATTGTCGAGCCGACGGGCCAGGATAAACACCTGCTCGCCGCTCAGCCTTTCTTTCAGCATGGGCGAGAGCACGACATTTTCGCCCCCGCGCAGCTGCTCGAAATAGCGGCGATCCTCAACAGTGATGCTTTCGGCATTGGCGATGCTGGAATAGATCAGCTGCCCCATATCGTCATAAACCGAATATTGATAGCCGCGCGGCAGGTCGCGCACCGCTTCATTGATATCGATGATGACACTATTGCTGGTGTGCAGATTGGCGGTATCGAGCGCCGTTTCAATGCGGCGCAGGGCCTGCCCGCTGGCCTCGAATATCCAGGAGAACTGGGTGGCCACCACATGGGCCGAGGTATGGACGCGCAATTGCGCATTCGATATCTCGGATTCATATTCCTTGCGTACCAGGGCACCGCCCAGCACGAGAATGAAGACGAGCACGGCGACGCCGATTTTTCTGAGGACGGCGTTGGACTTTTGCATATTCGTACCCATCACAATGCAGGCCGTCTATTCCGCTCTGGGCGCGCCATAACCCGACTCTGAGCTGCCGGTTTTGTTATCGTGAAATTACGTGCGTTCAGCAAGCGGATTTTTTGTCCCCACACCCGCGCCGAGGAACCGCACCGTTACCGGTCGCATAAGAACATCAGGGCGATTGCAAATATTAGCCCACAAACGGGCCGGCAAGAGGAACCTCCGACAGGGATAGACGTTCTACCAGAGTTCTCGAATGGAGGACTTAAACCCAATCGGAGAGATACCCCATGGCTAAGGAAAAGAATCTGGAAGAGCTGTTCGTCGACACGCTCAAGGACATCTATTTCGCAGAAAAGAAAATCGTCAAGGCACTGCCTAAAATGGCCCGTGCCGCCCAGACCGAGGCGCTTAAATCCGCCTTTGAAGAGCATCGCGACCAGACCGAGGATCATATCGACCGGCTGGAGCAGATTTTTGAAATCCTCGGTCGTCCCGCCCGCGGCAAGACCTGCGAAGCCATCAAGGGCCTGCTGGATGAAGGCGAGGAAATCATTGAGGAATTCAAGGGCCAGCCCGCGCTTGATGCCGGCCTGATTTCGTCGGCCCAGGCTGTCGAGCATTATGAGATTGCCCGCTATGGCACCTTGAAGCGCTGGGCCAATGAGCTGGGGATGAAGGACGTTGCCGAACTGTTGTCCGCAACGCTCGATGAAGAATCCCAGACCGATCTCGACCTGACGGCCATTGCCGACGCATCAGTCAATGACAAGGCCATGAGCGAACACGCCGCCTAACCCGCGCGTTCGCAAGTTTGCCGGGTCGCTTCCGGAATTTGAGGAAGCGGCCCGGCAAAATCGTCCGGCTCAGGATTGCCGCAACGCCTCGACCGCTGAGTGTCGGAACAGGAAAACCGCCGGCACAAGCGCCAGCGCTGCGCCGACGAAGAGCAAGCTGCCGACGAGAAGGAATTCCTGCGGTCCGAGGATCGCCGTGATGGTAAAACCCGCCAGCGAACTGACATAGGCCGAAACCAACAGGGCGGCCCCATAGCCGAGCAACAGGCCGAGCACGGTGCCGGCGGCTACGAGCAGGGTGAAATAGAGCCAGACAATCACGAACACATAGGCCCGGCTGGCCCCGAGCGCGCGCAGAATGGCAAGGCGCGTCGTATGCAATTGCTGGATCACCACCAGTCCCGAGAGAACGGCCACCACGACCAACACCTGGGTCGCCAGCGCCAGCCATTGCAAAATGCCGCGCGCATCGCCCATCAGGGCGTAGAGCTGCACGAGAATTTCCGCCGGGAACACCGCCTGGCTCTCGCTCGTGCGGTATTTGTTCCTGAGGCCGTAGGCGGCGGCCAGATTGGACGTCTTCACGAGTACAGCCGGCACGCCGGGCAGCGCTTCAGCATCGAAAGGCGGCCCGATACGATCGGCATCTGCGTGATCTTCAGGATCCTCGTCGTGATCATACCCTGCGGTTTCCGCCAGATCGTCATGGTCTTCATCCGCCCCGTCATGGAGGTGGCCGTCGGGCAGGCCATGGGTCTCCCACATCGCCTCGACCGGAATAATGATGGCGCGGTCCCATGGCGTATAGGTTTGCGCCATGCGCCCGACAACGGCGATCTCGTGTTCGTGCACTTCGGTCTCCGCTCCCGGCATGCCGTGAAGGGTGCGAAAGGATTGCCCGAGCCGGTAAGGCACATCAGCCCCGATCACCGCCTCGCCGTGGCGCGCGAACATGTCCCCTTGCGCCAGTGGACCCGAAAGATAGGTGATGAATTCAGCAATGCTGCCGACCACCGGATAGGCGTCAACCGAATCGCCAAAGGCAATGGGGGCGGCAAATTCGATCTCGGGCTCGGCCATCAGCGCCGCGAACACCGAAGGCGACAGCAATTCCATCGAGCTGAGGCGCAGATAGACGGCCGACAGCACGAGGTCGTACTGACTGCCCGGTGCGCCCACAAGCAGTTCGAACTTGTCTGCCGCCCGGGCGCTCCCCTGCCGCAAGGCGCGCTCCTGCGAGGTGACCGCCACCCCGAGCGCCACCGCAAAGGCGACGAGGATCACAAACAACAAAAGCGTCAGCCTTTGCTTGTGAAACATCGAGACGAGAACGGGAAACGGGTTCATGGCGCGTGCCCAATTGCGGGCGCAGCGATACGCCCGTGCTCGAGCCGGATCACCCGGTCGGCAACATCCATCAAGTCAGGATCATGGCTGACAACGATCACCGCCATATTGCGGTTGCGCGCGAGATCGCCGAGCAGCCCGGCGATCTGCTTGCCATTCTCGGCATCAAGACTTGCCGTTGGTTCATCGGCGAACAGGATCGGCGGCTCAAACAGCAGCGCCCGGGCAAGGGCAACGCGCTGCTGCTCCCCGCGCGACAGGGTATCCGCATGCCGCGCGGTGTCCGGCACACCGAATTCGGCCAGCAAATGGCGCGCGCGATCGAGATAGCGGGCGGCACTCCAGCCGGTGAAATAGGCGGCCAGCACGACGTTCTGGAGCGGCGTCATCTCGGAAATGAGATAAAAATTCTGGAACACAAATCCGCAATTCTGGCGTCGCCAGCTATCACGCGCATCCTCGCCGAGCCTGGCGAGATCCATGTCGCCCCAGACAACTTCCCCTTCACTCGGTTTCAAAAGGCCGCTGAGAAGATAAAGCAGGGTCGATTTGCCCGAGCCTGAAGGCCCGCTGATCAACAGCACCTCACCCGGCACGGCATTGATTGCGGCGATATCGAGCATCGGCGCAGCGGCGACATCGGTGCCGGCGAAACGGTGGCGAAGGCCGTGGACCGCAAGGCGCATGCTATACCCTGTAATAGGAGGCGTTGCGCAGACGCACCCGGCTGACGAAGCCGAATTGCGCGTCGCGATAGGTGCCCAGCTCAAGTTTGCCCCTGACGATAATGCTGACATTGAAGGGTACGATGGTGACGATATCGCCGGCATAAACGGCAAGAATATCGTTGGGCCAATCCGCCTCGCTGTCGCAGAACGGGCAGATTGCCATCGGGCGCGTGGTCAGCACGAAGAAATCCGATTCCGCCTTGAGGGGCGGCGCCATAAAGCCCGAGATCTCGACCTCAAGCCCCTCATTGGCGAGGGCATAATCGGTGAAGGACAAATCCTTGTTGTAAAGATCCCTGAGCCTGACGCTTTCGCGCGAGAGGGCCGGTGCCGCGCAGAGGGCAATCGCGCCGGAAAGGAATATGCGGCGGTCCATTTCGCGTCTCCTTGAACGCCTGCGGCAGGCACTGATGGGACAAGGCATCGGGACGCACCAAAGGCGCGTCCCAACTAAAAACCTGAAGCTATTGCGGGTTCACCGCATAGTTCATCACGTGGAAGATATAGTTCTGCTCGATGGTGCCATCGAACAGGTGCGCCCACGGCCCCTTGGCGTAGACAGCGACGTCTTCACCCGAATGGGTCTCCGAGCTCATCGGGATCAGCGCTTGCTGAATGTAATCGATGTCGGTTGCCTGTTCCTGGGTCACGTCCGGGCGCGCACCGGAATAGGTCTTGTCGGCTTGTTCGATCAAAACCGACCCGGTGCCGTTAAGGTAGCCGACAACCGTATAGGGCTTGCCGTCGGCGGCAAGTTCGGGTGTGCCAGTGTTCTCGATACCCTCATTGGCAATGCCCATGCAAAGCCCCTCGATCGGTGTGCCGCGGCCGCAATAGCCGTTAAAGGCAATGGCGTGCTCGTGGTCGGCGGTGACGATGATCAGCGTGTCCGCGTCATCGGTCAGCTCATCAGCAAGCTTGATCGCCTCCGCGAAGGCAACGCCGTCGGTCAGGGTGCGGTAGACATTGCCGTCATGGTTGGCGTGGTCGATACGGCCCGCTTCGATCTCGAGATAGTAACCACCTTCATTGCCCTTGAGGAAATCAATGGCGGTTTTGGTCATGTCCACGAGCGAGGGTTCTGTGTCGGGGCGATCAGCTGCATAGGAGGCATGGCTGTCGGTCCACATGCCAAGGATCGGCGCGTCCATGGACAGGGCCGCAAGGCTCGCCTTGTCAAAGGCATACTGGATGCCCGCGCCCTTGGCGCGTTCGATCAGGTTCACGTCATCGGGACGATGGCCGGTGCCGCCATTCGGCGTTGCCATGCCCTTGGGAACGAAATAGGTCGCGCCGCCGCCAAGGGCGATATCAACCGTGCCGGCTTGCATGGCATTGATCATCTGCGTGGCGATGTCGAGCGAGCTGTCGCAGCCTTCGGGAACCGAGTCTTCCCAGTTGCGGTACGCGGTCTTGGCGTAAAGAGCGGCCGGCGTGGCGTGGGTCAGGCGGGCGGTGGACACGACACCCACCGACTTGCCCATTTCCGTCGCGATCTCGGAGAACACGGTCAGTTCGTTGCCAGCTTCGGTGGCGCAATCCTGGGTAATCGCATTCGGCCCCAGATTGATCAGGTTGAAGCGCTGCTTGATACCCGAATTCATCGCGCCGCCGGTCGGTGCTGAATCAGGGGTCTGGGCGTTGAGGTTGTAGGTCTTGACCAGCGCCAGGCTCGGAAAGGTTTCGTAGGGAAGCACGTAATCTTCACCAAGGCCGCCCGCCTGCTGTCCGGCGAACAGGCGCGTGGCGTAATTGGTGCCGACGCCATTGCCATCGCCGATGAACAGGATGACGTTCTTTGCGGTATTGGTGTTCGGCTTGCGCGCCACCATGTCCTTGATCAACCCTTGGGCGTCGGTGAAGTAGGAATCGCTGGATTGCGGCAGATTTTCTGCATGCGCGGCGGCCATGGCCAGCGTCGAGATAGCCACCAACGCGGCGAGTCGAACGGTTTTCATCGGTAAGCTCCTGGTCGGTTTCAAATTGTTCACAGGCGGGACCTGTCCTCCACCCGGCGCTTCATAAGTAATGTCCCCGCAATTATTTCGTGTGTCGTTTTTTTAATTTATGTGTGACAGAAATTCCGGCTTGTTTTCATATGGTTGAATGAGTTTTACGGCGAAGAAGCAGAATACTGGCGACGTGAAGCCCACGCCGGCCCCGGACGGCATAGCGGTCCTTAACCTGCGCAATGAACGCACTCTCGATTTCGGGCTTCGGGGTTGAGCGACCGGTGACTGCAATGTCTTCATGTACCCGAACGTCGCGACTGGACCCCGGGCCGGCTATATTTCGATATATCACCATCAGGCCCCGCTGGAGCCTGCTCGATAGTGTTGCGAGGATTTGTGTAATGCAGTCCCGTTTTGACGCAAAGGAACCGTCAAAAAAGCCAGCCAGAACGGAACCCACCCTGAAATACTCTCCCAGGGGCGGGCACCATATGGATACCACTCAATATTTCAGAAAAGCCTGAGGTGGGTACTCAATGGAAATAATGGTGCGCCCGAAGAGATTCGAACTCGTGACCCCCCAGACAACGTTTTTTGCATCACCTGCAAGCAATTTCGACTGATCCAGATCAGCGGTGAATGACTCCGCTAAAAACACCCCTAGTCGACATTCAGGCCAAGTATCCTCTGCGCATTCGCGAAAAACAGCTTGTGCCGATCGGCATCGGACAGGCCGATCTCGTCGATCAGGGCGAGGCAGATTGCCGGGTCCCAGCAGGGGTAATCCGTCCCATACATCACTCTGTCTATGCCGTAATAGTCAATTGCGAAGCGGATGCCCGCCATGTGCGGTGACACAGTGTCGGTATACATCTGCTGAAGGTAATGGCTCGGGGGGTGCGGCAACCCGGCACGGCCCCCGTTCTTGTCCATCCGTCCGGATTGATAGGGCAGCGCCCCGCCGGTGTGGGACAGCACGATCTTGAGCCCGGGATGACGTTCCATGATGCCGGAATAAACGAGGCGCAGCGCCGCGGCGCTGACCTCGACCACGCGCCCGAGGCTCATGTGCAAGGCCTCATTGTAGCCCTTCAGCGCCTCGGCGAAAATGGCGTCGGTCGGGTGCAGGAACAATGGCAGCCCCAGCTCACTCGCGCGGGCATAAAACGGCTCCAGCCGTTCAGCGTCGATATGCGGGTCGGTGCCGACACTTCCCGGCAGGTTGGCGCCGACCAGCCCCAGCCGACCGACAGCATCTTCAAGGACCTCAAGCGCGATGGCGGTGTCGCACAAAGGGATCGCCGCGGTGCCGAAAAAGCGGCCGGGATAACGGCGCTGAGCCCCTGCCATTTCCTCATTCCATGCCAGCGCAAGATCACGCCCTTCGGCCACCGGCAGCTCGGAGAAGGCCACGGACAAGGGGCCGATGGAGCCCACGACATCCACCTGATGCCCCAGACTGTCCATATATGCGAATTCAGCGTCGAGATCGTACCACGCCGCCCAGCTGGCGACGGTTCCAAGACGTGCATCGGCACCGGTATAGGTATAGCCGCCCCGCTTGTTCACGTCCGCGCGCGGAAACCCCTGACGCGCCTCAAACTGCTTGAGAACCGATGTGGGCCACCAGTGAAAATGTGAATCAATAATATGCATCTATGTTTCCTTCACGCCGCATCAGGTTGCACACGCCACGCATCCGTACGCTTCTCGGCCCAGGACAATATCTGGGTCAGGAGTACGCCGATAATGATAATAACGATGATCGAGGCCATCATCCTGGTGGTCTGGAGGCGCTGCGATGATTCTGCCACCGCATAGCCAAGGCCCGCCGTGGCACCAAACAGCTCCGCGACCACCACACCGGTCAGCGCACGGCCGACGCCCAGGCGCAAGCCAGCGACCACAATCGGCACCGATGAGGGCAGCGCCACCTTGAGAAAGATATCCAGCGGCCGCGCGCCGAAGGCCCGTGCGGCACGCACAAGGTCACGGTCCGCACTCCTGATCCCGGCCAAGGTATTGGCGTAGATCGGCGTTAGTGCGAACAGGAAGGCGACCGCGACAATGGTCGGTGTGCCATAACCCAGAAAGGCGATGAAAATCGGGTAGAAGGCAATGGTCGGCGCGGAATATTTGAACCAGATGAACGGGCTCAGCGCCGCTTCTGCGTCCCTGAACCATCCCGCCAGCAGACCGAGACCGACACCGACGACGCCGGCCATACTGATTGCAATGAGGAAGGATTTCATGCTTTCCATAATATTGCGCAGCAATTGGCCATCTTCAGCCTGAGTGAGGATCTCCTGCGCCACGTCTGTCGGACGGGATACGAAAAACGGGTTCATAAACCCCAGATCGACGACCGCCTGCCAGATCACGCATATGCCGATCATTGAGACCGCCCCAAGGATCAGGGGCGCATGGCGCTTCAGGAATTTCGCGGTCATTTCGCCCCCCACTTTCCAACCTGCACTTCAAGCAGCCGCACAAACTCGGTCAATACATAGCCAAAAGTGCTGACCACCAAAGCGTAGACGAGCAGCAGGTCGATCCGCATTGAATTGCCATAGGTCGACAACTGATAGCCAATACCGGCTTGAGCGGCATAGAGTTCGCCGACGATCACGCCGAGCACACCGCGCCCGATCCCGAGCCGTATGCCGGTCAGAAGCGATGGCAGCGCGGATGGAATCAGGATCGAGTAGAACAACCGGCTCCGGCTGGCCCCAAACGCGCGGGCCATGGTCAAAAGCTTGGGATCAACCTGCCGCATCCCGGCCATGGTGTTGACGGCAATCGGAAAGAACGCCCCCAGAAACACCACGGCGACCTTGGATGCCATCCCGATTCCCAGCCACAGGATCAGGATCGGCAACAGGATCAGCGACGGCGCAATATAGAGCGCCATAAGCGGCGGATCGATCATGTAGCGCGCAATCTTCGAGGTCACCATAAGGGCAGCGAGCGGCAACGCCACGGCCAGAGACAGGGCAAAGCCGAGGGCAAATTCTGTAAAGCTGATGCGGGCGGCGTTCCAGAAAGTCGCTGTCCCAAGCTCGGTCCAGCCAGCTACCAGAACTTGTGAGGGTTGGCTGGTAAAGCGACCATTCACCCAGCCAAGGGCGGGGGCAATCTGCCAGATCAGAAAGAAAATCGCCACCGAGGCCAGCGAAATCGCGAAGGATCGACTGAACGGCCAAGGCAGCGGCAACGCGGCACTCTTGTTGTTTGCGGCTTCTGTAGTGTTGAGCATTCAGACCTCCTCAGTCACCAACCGCATCGACGCCATATCCTGCGCGAGGTGCCGCCGGAGCCGTAAACGCAGATCGGCAAATGCCTGGCTCTCGAGGACCGCTTCATCGCGTGGACGCGGCAGATCAACGCGGATGATTTCCTTGATATGCCCGGGCTCGCGCCCCATCACGACAACCCTGTCGGCAAGGAAAACGGCTTCATCAATATCATGGGTGACAAAAAGGCAGGTTTTGCGGTCGCGGCTCCATATCCGGAGAAGTTCATTGCCCATGACCTCGCGGGTCTGGGCATCAAGCGCGCCGAAAGGCTCGTCCATCAGCAGGACTTCGGGATCCACGGCCAGTGCGCGCGCGATATTCACGCGTTGCCGCATGCCGCCGGAAAGCTGATGGGGATGGTAATCGGCATAGGCGCCGAGTCCGACCATGCGAATAAAGCGCATCGCCCGTTCCCCGATATCGTCCTGTTTCCAGCGCTGGAGTTCCAGTCCAAAGCGGACATTGCCGAGAACGGTGCGCCAGGGAAGCAAGGACGCGTCCTGAAACACCGGCGCGCGTTCGCGTCCGGGACCCGAGACTGTCTTGCCATCCATAAGAATAGCGCCGCCACTCAGTTCGACCAGTCCGGCCACCGAAAGCAGCAATGTGCTCTTGCCGCAGCCGCTGGGTCCGACGATGGTGACAAATTCGCCGCGCTCGATCGTGAGATCTACATGGCCTACGGCCACGAAACGCTGGTCGCTACTTGGCTTGGCATATTCAATCGTAAGGTCTTGGATTTCGATCTGGGGCATCTGAGTCTCTCGTTTCGATCATTGTGGCGGCCGGAGCCCGAAGGCCCCGGCCATTCCCGTTACTCAGGCTTCCATTCGCCGTAGCTGTCTATGAAAGTGCGGTCGAGATATTTCTCAACCGGCCACGGCTCAGTATATTCGCCGGCCATCATCCCAACTTCCCAGAACTGCTTCATGCCTGCATCGGAGGGCATCCGTCCATCTTCGTAAATACTATTGATGAAATCGTCATAGACACGATCGGCATATTTCGGGTCGATCCCGACGCGGTCCACAAGCACCTTGACACCTGCCGCCTTGTTGGCTTTCGCAGCGCGTACACCTTTGACGAATCCGCGAAGAACCGCCTTGATGGTTTCAGGGTTAGCCTTGCGGAATTCATCCGTGGAGAAGAACACGTGGAACGGATAATCCTGTGCAAGATCGGATTGCTTCAGCATTAGTTTGTAGCCTGCATCGGCGGCCATGAACTTCTCAGGCGGGGCAAAGATGTTGACGTCGAGCTGCCCGGCTTCCATTGCGGCCATTCGCGCAGGCGAACCGCCGCCCTGAATGATCTGCACGTCCTTATCCGGGTCCAGCCCTTCGCTCTGCAAGGCGTAGCGGGTCAGAAAATCTGTAGAGGACCCAATCCTTGTCACCCCGTAGCGCTTGCCTTTGGAATCCTTGATCCCGTTAATGCCATCAACACCATACCAGTCGAAGACAGCCATGTTGAAGCCACCATAAAAGGCCTTGAGGGGTTGGTCGGCCGCAATCCCCACATTGACGCCCGCCAACGAGGTAACGCCTATATCGACAGCGTTCGCGATCATTCCACGGACCAGATCGGTGCCGCCTTTAAAGGCGGTAATTTTTACTTTTACGCCTTCGGCTTCAAACAGGCCCATTTCGTCGGCCATGTAGAGCGGCAGGAATGTCGAGGTGGTCACCGGCAGTCCGATGGTGATCTCGGTTTTTTCAGGCGCCGCCCACGCCGCGATCGGGGCCAAAGCCCCAACCACAGCCACGGCTGCCAGTTTCCGTAAAATATTCATTTAGCTTTCCTCCATTTTGCAGTTTTCGAGTGACTCTCAAACTTCCTGCAGCTCCCTCTCAGCTGCGCAACACCGCCCGGAACCGGGCCAGTATTGTTTCGGGATCCTCCTCGGACGAGTTCATCAGAGCTGCCAGCACCTCCTGCGCACCGAGGCAGCTCAATTTCATATGCAGTGCCGAGGCGCGTGAGGGCGCCCCCGCATCACCGGGCATGGTATCAAAGCGTTGTTCGCGCCGGCCGCTCATGCCGTCCAGGCACAAGATTGCGGGCCACGTGCCCGCACGGGCGTCATCAAGTGAAGGATCGGCGACAACCGAAACCCGCGCGGCGAAAGCCAGAACATCGGGGGAGATTGCAGACTCACGGCCAATGTCAAGGAGGCGTCCCGGATCCAGCGCGGCCAGCGCCAGCGCCAGCGGCAAATTGGCGACCTCGGAGAGGCGATTTCCCTCTACGACGGGCCGGGTGACCACGCCGATGCAACTTGTGGGGAGACGCACCTCAATTGTTTCGATCGTCTCCGGGCTGACGTCAGCCAGCATCTCGCGCAGGCCTGCGACCGCTGTCAGTCCCTGCCGGGCACAGACCGCCGGCTTGATACAGAATTCCGTGTCGCGCGCCTCGCCGCCCAAAGCCTCGGGCATCGCCAGTTCGCCGATCAGGGTGCGCAGCCAGCCGGTCGAAAAAATATCGGCATCGGCTGTCGCCCCGGCCTCTGCTGCCCTGACGGCCCGCAAGCCCCGATGTACGGCTTCGCCGAATATCGTCCAGCGGCCCGATGGCATGCCGCCGGGTCGTCCCGCCCTGCCCGATCCGCCGCTCATGGATAGTGCCAGTGCGTTCCCGACCACAGAAGACGGCAAGCCGCGCGCCATGGCATCGGTCACCGCCGCAACAGCCGGTGCGGCGAACAGGGCCGGCCAGACCCCTGCCGATAGCGCGTCCACGCCGCCGACGGCCCGGGCCAGGCGGACGCCAACAGCCGCGCCGACGGTAACGGCTTCAAGATATCCCTGGGCATTGGTAGCGGCGCCAAGCGCCACCGGCACGGCAATCGCGTCGGCGGTCATGCAACTGGGCACATGGATCGGATCCGCCTCTGAATAGCGGATAATCGCGGCACGCCCCGCGATCTCGAGATCCGGCGAACCGGCAAACAAGGCTTCCAGCGCGCGCCCTTCATGCGTTTGGCGCGCTGCCGCCCAGATCGCCACGACATCGGCTGTTCGTTCCCAGATATCTGCGGGAACGGGCGCCGAATGACTGGCAAGCAGGGCGGCTGCGCTCATAGGGTTTGTTTCGTCAACAACGGCCCGCCGAGCAGGACCGGGCCGTCATTTGATGACAGGCACAGGGTCAGATTGGCCATGCCATATGTCCGGACCAGGTCTTGTCCGTCTTCGCCCACGATCTGCAATGGCCGGCCGACCGCCGGGGCCTCGACAAACCAGGCCGTCAGGTTCAGGCCCGCGGGAAGCGGGGTTTCAGACAGTTTGTTCGCCAGGCCGGAAACGGGCGCGAGATCAAGACATGCCGTGTCGAACCAGGTGGCAATTTTTGCGAGGGTGCCGTCGTCGTGATCGCGTGCGAATGTGGCGATACGCCTTATCCAGACGCCGTGACGCGCCAGCGTAACCCGGATCGCGAAGCGGGCGGCCAAAGGGGTCGCGCCCTTGACGCGGGCGAAGCGGGTGTCCCGGGAAAGGTCAGGCGCCACGGCGACATAGACCTCCTCGGCACCGGCAAGACGCGCCGACAGCTCCACCGCCTGCATGACATCACCCGCGCAGGTCCGCAGTGCCGGGATTGAGGCCAGCGCCTCGTCGGCGATCGCCGCGGCTTTCACGGCAAGCTGTGCTTCTACTGCCTCAGGTGCCGCGCGAACGGCGGCAAAAAGTTCCGTCGCGTCGACAAGCTCTGCTTTGCAGGTGTCCACGACTTCGGCCATCAGTCCTGCGGGCATGCGATCAAGTTCGACCACGCCGAGCCGTGCGGCACCAAGGCGGGTCAGACGTGCCCCGATCAGCCCGCCGGGTTTCGGCGAGTGCTCGATCTCGGAGGTCGGATTGGTTGCGGCAATCCAGTTGCCAACCCGTTTCGAAAGTGCCGTGGCAAAAAGCGGCGCCCCCTCGGTGGGCTGGAGCCACAGGGCGTCAGACCAGTAGGGGGTAAACCCCGTGGCCCAGGTGACCGCCGCCGAGCGCACATGATTGGTGTAGATCAGGAGGCCATCAAGCCCCTCATCCACCAGCGCCTGCTGCAACCGCGCCTGCCGTGCCCGTACGGATTCGGTGGACAGGTCCGCCTCGTCCCATTGAATCAAGCCATGTCTCATGACGCTGTCCCCCCACCATTGGCGAACAGGCTGCGGGGCGTGCGGGTCAGGATTTCGGCACCGTCATCACCAACGATCAGGCTGTCGCCAAGGACCATGTAGCCGGCGTCAGGGTGATAGGTATTCGGGTGCACGATCAGCACCATGCCTGCCTCGATTGGCGTCTCCACATCTTCGAGAATATGCGGCTTGGTATCTGGAAACAGGCCGAGGCCATGACCGCGAACGCGGGTATACTGGCTTGTCACGAAATCCCCCAGACCGTCGGCGCGGAAAACGTCGTTCTCGGCCCGTGCGATGTCAGCCGCTGTCGCGCCCGGGCGCACGGCGTCAATTCCCGCAACCATGGCGCGATGGAAGAGATCAAAGGCGCCCTGCTGCGCCGGGCTTGGATCGCCGAGCACGAGGGTGCGGCAGATCTGAACAAAATATCCGTCAACACAAGGGGTCAATTCGGTGATGACCTGATCGCCTTCGCGCAGAATGCGGCCGGTCGGCGGGGTCATTCCCCGGAGTTCGGGTCCGCCCGAGCCGATCAGCATGAAATTGTCGTCGACGCCGTTGGCGCGGAAGAAAGCCTCGGTTTCCGCGACAAGCTCATAGTCCTTGCGGCCTATCCTTGCAGCGTTCCGAAACACCTCATAACCCTCGTCAGCCAGATGCGCGGCGCGACGGATTGCGTCCAGCTCCTCGGGGGCCTTCACCATCAGAAGGCGGTCGATCAGTGCGGTGGCATCGTCATGTCCGGGCGAGGCGGAACCGGCAATTCCGAGCGGCATGATGCGGTGCGGCGCAAAGCCGAGGCGGGCATTTCCCAGCCGGCCGATGACGGCGGACACGTCGGCGATCAGATCATTCGTTGCGCGCACCTCGAGGTCAGGGCACTCGACACCGGCCCGTTCCGCTTCCAGCCGGTCATCGAGCCAGAGCACCACGCTGCCATCGCTCTGGACGAGCGCCAGGCCTTCGCCTTCAAGAATGCCGAAATCGGCGACATAACGAAGATAATCGTTCTGCCAGGCATTGCCGAACAGCACCAGATGCTTGTAGCCAGCTTCGGCCATAGCTTCGGCCAAACGATGGCGCCGCGCCTGTTCCGGCGTCCTGACGCCCATCACCATGCGCCGTCAGCCGGCTGCAGAATACCGGTGATCTCGATACCGTAGTCCCGTCGCGCGGCTTCGGGCGTCACGACACCATCTTCCAGATCGCGCCGCAAGGCTTCCGGGTCGCGCAGCGCGGGATCGCCGTATCCGCCGCCGCCGGCAGTCAGATAAGACACAATGTCGCCTTTGCGGAATTCGATGTTGGTGGCCTTGCGCACCTTCTCGGTGGTCCCGTCGGTACGCGTGATAAGCGCCATGCTGACGGCCGCCGGATGGCCGCCATTCAGCCCCCAGGGAGGCGTCAAGGTGCGGTCGAAGTTGATATTGCCCCGGCAATCCTGCAATGCCTCATAGGTCAGATCGATCCCGAAACCACCGCGATATTGGCCTGCCCCGCCCGAGTCGGGCCGCAGGGCACAGCGACGGATCAGGAAAGGATATTTGATCTCCTGCAATTCGACAGGTGTGTTGCGCACATCGCCCTGGCACACCGACATTGATGCGGAGGCACCATCGCCATGCGGACGCCCGCCCCAGCCGCCGCCGAAAATATTCAGCAGCAGGAAGCGCGAATGGTCCTCGCGCACCCCGAAGAAGGAGCAGCCGCCCATGTCGCCCTTGTGCGCTGCGGGGATCAGATCGGGCACGGCGGGGGCCAGCGCCTTCAGGATCGTATCGATCACCGTGGGCAGGGCAATGCTCCATTGCCCCAGCGCCGCGGGAGACCTTGCCGACAGGATCGTGCCATCCGGCAGGTCCACGTTCAGGGCGCGAAAGCTGCCCTCATTCACATCAAGCGCCGGCGAGGTGATGGCCTTGAAAGCGACCCGCGCCGCCGCAATGCCGCCGGAACGGCCTGAATTGAGCGGGCCGGCAACTTGCGGGTGCATCCCCGAGAAATCCACCGTCATCTCGTCGCCATGCACACGCACCGTCGCCTTGACGCGGATCGGCGTTTCAAGATCGCGGCCGTCATTGTCGAGAAAGCTCTCGGCTTCATAGGTTCCATCGGGGATTTTCGTGACTGCTGCCCGCACGGCGGCATCGGCCTGGGCCCAGACGGCGGCCACGGCGGCCTCCACCGTTGGTTGCGAGTAGCGCCCGATCAGTTCGCCATAGCGCCGGGCGCCCACCTGGCAGGAGGCGATCTGCGCCCGCAAGTCGCCGCGTGCGGCATCCGGATACCGGATATTGTCCTGAATGATCTGCATCAGCGTGGAATTGACCTTCCCCGCTTCGTGGATCTTGAGGGAGCGGAACTGCAATCCTTCCGAATAGATATCGGTGGTCGCGTTGGAGCCGAAACCCTGCCGCCCGCCGCCAATATCCACCCAATGGGCACGGTTGGCGGCAAAGCCGACCAATTCACCCTCGTGAAAGCACGGGGCATAGACCACGACATTGTTCAGGTGCTGACCGCAGGTCTCGCCATGGTTCATCAACAGGACATCGCCTTCGGCGAAGCCATCAAGACCGTGCATCGCAATGCCGTCCTCGATCGCGATCCCCAGATCGGCGAGAAAGATGGGCAGGCCGCCGCGGTTCTGGGAGATCATGCGTCCACTGGTGTCGATCAGGCCGCAGCAATAATCGCGCACCTCATAGATCATCATATTGTAGGCAGCTTTGGACAGCACATCGGCCATTTCGTCTGCGAAGGCGACAACTGAATTCCGAACCACCTCGACGGTGACGGGTTCGGGGGTGAATTCAGTGGTGAGGGGTGCTGTATTTAGCATGCTCATCTCTTAGTTGGCCACGGTAACGTGGAGGTGGCCGTGCTCGGTGACTAATGCACGATCGCCGGGATGGATCAGGATGGTCGAGTTCGGCTCTTCGATGACTGCGGGCCCAATAATCTCGCTGCCCGCAGGCAGCGCCGGCCGCCACAGGATCTGCGTACGCTCGGGGTGATTGGCATCCGAAAAAATGACATCGCGGAAGGTTGGCTGCGGATCGCCGGTCGCGATCCATGGTTCAGACAGCCAGCTGTCGGCGACAGCCACGTCGCGCGTTGCGATCAGCACAAGACGCAGGCCCGCGATCTCGACCGTCTCGTTGGGCGCGGACTGGCCGTAGCGTTTGTCATGCTCGACGTTGAATCGGGCGGCAAGTGCGGCGGTATCCCGCGTCAGATCCGCTGGCCCGGTCACCGGGATCGGGATCGTGTGTTCCTGTCCGGCATAGCGCAGATCGGCCTGGAACGAGAAGATCGCGTCCTCCTCGGCCACCCGGTCCTGCGCCATGCGTCCCCGGCCGGACGCTGCCAGGTCCGCGAAGATGGCTGCGACCGCGTCGGCATCGAGGTCACCGATCTGACCGATCAGTGTCTGGACGAAATCCTGCCGCCAGTCAGCCATCAGCATCCCCAAAGCGGAGAATGTGCCCGGCAGTTTCGGAATGATCACCGTGGGAATGGAAATCTCGCGTGCGATCGACAATGCATGAAGCGGCCCGGCGCCGCCAAAAGCGATCATCACGCAGTCGCGGGGGTCGACGCCCTTGTTGACGGAAACGGCCCGAACCGACAGCGACATCGCCGAATCCGCGATCTGCAAAACCCCGAGGGCTGCGGCCTCAATGCTCAGGCCCAGCGGCGCGGCTACTTTTGTCTTCATCGCTGTGCGCGACGCGGCAACGTCCAATGGCATGCCCCCGTTGAGGAAGCGTTGCGGATTGATGCGTCCGAGGATCAGATCGGAATCCGTGACAACCGGGTCTTGCGAGCCTTTGCCGTAGCAGGCCGGCCCCGGGTCGGCACCGACGCTTTGCGGCCCGACATGCAGGCCGCCGGTTGAATCGATCCAGGCAATGGACCCGCCGCCGGCGCCCACTTCGACGATATCGACCACGGGAAGCTGCATCGGCTGACCGCTGGCTTCGCCGCCAATGGCATAGCCGGTCTCGATCATCGGCGCGCCGTCGGTGAGCAAGCTGGATTTGGCGGTGGTGCCGCCCATATCGAAGCCCACGGCCTGCTGGATGCCCAACAGTTTGCACAATCGTCCCGCGCCGATCATGCCCGCGACAGGGCCGGATTCCATCATCGAAACAGGCTGTTCACGTGCCAGATCCAGCGACATGACGCCGCCGTTCGAGCGCATGATATGCGCCTTGCCCGCAAACTCGGCACCGTTCAGATAGCTGTCGAGGCGCCCCAGATAGCTGGACACGCGCGGGCCGACGAACGCGTTCAGCACAGTGGTGGAGGTGCGTTCGTATTCGCGATATTCGCGCAGGATTTCGTGCGACAGGGTGACGAAGACGCCCGGCAAGGCGGCGCGCAAAGCCAGGCCAATCTGCTGCTCATGGGCAGGATTGACATAGGCGTGCAACAGGCACACCGCCACCGCTGCCACGTCGGCCGCCTTGAGTGCCGCCACAATTTCGGTCAATCCGGCCTGATCGAGCGGGGTATGCACGTCACCCGAGGCGACGATGCGTTCTTCGATTTCGAATGTCAGGCTGCGGGGCACGAGTGGCTTCGGGCGCTCAAAAAACAGGTTGAACGCCTCAATCCTGTTTGACCTGCCAATCGCGTAAACGTCCCGGAAACCTTCCGTGGTGATCAGGGCAGTGCGGGCACCCTTGCGCTCAAGCACTGTGTTGATCGCGATGGTCGAGCCGTGAATAAATTCCGCGACATCCTTGGGCGCGCAACCCGCAAGCTCGAAACTTGTTGCGATGGCCTCGGTCGGATCCGATGGCACCGTCGATGTCTTGGCGGTGACCACAGCGCCGTCAATATAGCCCACAAGGTCAGTAAATGTGCCGCCGATATCGACGCCCACGACATTCGTCATGTTCAAGTTTCCTCCCATCCGCTCCCGGATATTCCGGGCCCAAGTCTTTCCTGACGCTCCCCCTCAAGCAAGGCCCCATGAGGCTTTACTTTTTATAGGGTATTGGCTATACGCTTTACGATGCTCCAAGCCTCCCTCAGATGTCTCGAAGTGTTCGTAACTGCCCATGAAACGGGGAGTTTTTCGGCTGCATCGGCGCGGCTGAACATCGCGCAACCTTCGGTTAGCGCCCATATAGCGGCGCTCGAACGCGCCGTCGGCGGCCAGGTTTTTCAGCGGCGGCGCGGCAGCCGTCCGCGGCTCACTGATCTGGGCACCAGCGTGTTGCGTCACGCCCGCGAAATGCTGGCACAGGCGGATGACTTGAGATCGGATGTCCTCAATCTTCAGGCCTCGGCTGAACAGCGCGTCACGTTCTCGTGCCAGCGCTCGCTCGCAAACTTCACGCTTAATCGCGCGCTCACATCTTTCGTGTTGACGCATCCGAAAATCCAGCTCGCGGTGCGCATCGGGACGCAGGAGGATGTTTTGAACGATGTCCGCGACCGGCGCGCCGACATTGGCTGCTTTTTGTCGAACGAAGACCAGCGGGGCATGACCTCTGTTTCAATCGGACATCAAAGCCTGGTGCTGATCGCGGCAAAGGACCATCGGCTGGCCGGCCGCAAACGGATTGCGGCCGAACAGATTGCGGCGGAACCCTTTGTTGGCCCCCCGACCGAATCCCACTTCGGGCGGTCGATCAACAAGCTTCTTGCCGATGTCGGCGTTCGGGGATTCAAACTCTCCGCCCATGCAACCGAATATCAGTTTCTGCGCGAGCTCGTCGTCGCAGGCGTCGGTATTGCCTGTTCCCCATCGGCCAGTGTTCAGGCCGATGTTGCATTGGGTCGGCTGGTCCTGCTTGACCTTGATGCGGCACCATTGGCGATGGAAATCCGGCTGCTATCGTCGCCCACGCGTCCCCAGACATTCGCCATGCGCCAACTGAGGGAATTTCTCATAAATGAAATTCAGAGAGAAACCCCATGACCTGGGCGGTCATGCAAATGCGGGCCAGCCTCCGTTTCCAAATGGCAATGGCCGGCATGCGCGCATAACGCTGACTTGCCTATCTACGAGCGCTCCGAAAAGCGGAAGTCGGTGGATTCGATTCACTACTCGACTTTGTTGGGGCCAAAATCCAGACTCGCCTTGCTGAATTAAAGCGAACAGAATTCAGCCTCTCATCAAGCAAAATCTTAGCGAACGCGTCATCGCCTTGGAATAAATTGCCAAGGTTGGGAGCCCATATGGACGCCACTTGTTATTTCAGAAAATGATTGAATAGCTAAGTTATAAGAAAAATGGTGCGCCTAGATGGCGACACTTCGAACGAATTGTTCGAGGTTCTGGCCGATTGGAACACCTACCTTGAGCACCGGAAATCCAGTGATTTCCCGGTGCCGCCATGTCCGTAAAGATAGATTTCGACCTTGCGGCAACTCTTGCAATCGAAGGCAGCTCTCGCGGAGCGCCCCCCACTAATGCCGCGAGGAGGACATCGCCTTTTTCGCTGCGACTAACTGAGGCCGAACGTGCCCGCCTGGAACGTGAAGCTGGCGGAGCGCCGCTTGGTGCTTTCATCAAGGCAAAGGCACTCGGCGATACGAAGGTGCGCCTACGCCGGACGGGCCTTTCCATCCAGGATCGGGAGGCGCTGGCGCGTGTGCTGGCGCTTCTGGGCAGTTCGCGGTTGGCCAACAACCTCAATCAACTTGCCTATGCCGCCAACATTGGTGCGCTCCCCTTCACCACGGAAGTAGAAAGCGAGCTGAGAGAAACACTGGAAGACGTGCGCGAAATGCGCGCGCTTCTGCTGCAGGCGCTCGGCATAAAGCAGGAGGAGAAGCCATGATCCTCAAGGGCTCTCAGCGCGGGGGAGGACAAAACCTCGCGGCGCATCTTCTCAATGTATCAGACAATGAACACGTGCGTGTGCATGAGCTGCGCGGCTTTGCGTCGGAGGATCTCAGGGGAGCGTTCAAGGAGGCCGAAGCGATTTCGCGCGGGACCAGATGCCGCCAGTATCTGTTCTCGCTATCCTTCAGCCCGCCCATATCCGAAGACGTTTCTGTCGAAGAGTTTGAAGCGGCTATCAACCGGGCCGAAGAAAGGCTGGGGCTCGATGGCCAACCTCGGGCCATTATATTTCATGAAAAGGAAGGCCGTCGGCATGCACACGGCGTCTGGTCGCGCATTGATGCGCAGACCATGACAGCGCGGCAGATGAGCTTCTTCAAGACGAAGCTCTCAGGCCTGTCACGCGACCTCTATCTTGAACATGGTTGGAAGCTGCCGAGCGGTCTGGAGAACGCAGCCGAACGCGACCCGACCAATTTCACGCTGGCGGAGTGGCAACAGGCGCGGCGGCAGGGAATTGATCCGCGCTGGCTCAAATCGACCTTGCAGGATTGCTGGCAGCGATCAGACGGCAAGGCGGCTTTCTCGCAGGCATTGCAGGAACGAAGTCTCTTTCTGGCTCAAGGCGATCGGCGTTCTCATGTGGTGCTCGATCATCGCGGCGATGTCTGGTCGCTGCCGCGCATGTTGAACCTCAAGACAAAGGATGTGCGTGGTCGGCTGGGAGACGGGTCCGATCTGCCGGACGTAGCGGCGACGAAAAAGACCATCGCCGACAAAATGACGCCCGCGCTCAAAGGCCATGTGCAGGAAGTGCGCAAGCAGTTCCGGGATCGGGAAACTCAACTCAAAGCCTACAAGGTGGAGATGACGCGATTGCACCGCGATGCCCGCGCAACACTCGAGGCGCAGCTGGAGCGCAATTGGCAGGAAGAGACAAAAGCGCGCGCTGCCCGCCTTCCCAGAGGTCTACGCGGTCTGCTCTCCCGCCTGACGGGCAAATACCGGCAAATCAGAAACACGAACGAAGCCGAAGCCGCCACGTCAAGAGAGCAGCAGGCGGCTGAACGGCAGAAGCTGGTCGAACAGCAACTCAGACAGCGCGCCGTGCTTCGTGAACGCGAGCAGGAATTGCGCCAGCAGCAAGCAGAGAGGTTGTCGGAGCTGCGCAGCGACATCGGCCGATACCTCAAGCTCGGACGAAGCGAAACCCACGATCGTCGGCAGGCACGTACACAGCGAAATGCGGAGCGCGGTGCCAGAACCCGCGCATCTACCGGTCTCAAGCTCTCAAGATAGGAGATTAGGATATGTCAACTTCACGAGGCGGGGCGGATGTCATCATCGTCCTCATACTTCTAGCAGTCGCGGCATGGGTGATTTCTGTCATCATCATGGTGATGATTTATGTGGCAATGGGATTTGCCGCACTTGCCGCATTCATCGCCTTCTTCTGGAGTATTGTTTGCCTGATTGCCTGGCGGCGTGGCCTGCGGGTAGGCCGCATATGGATAGATCCGGATCATGCCCGCGCCTTCATTCTTCGCGGATTGTTCGGGGCATTCAGCCTCCCGGCATTCTTGCTGCTGGTCGATTATTTCACCGAGCTATCCATCGCCTGGGAATTTTTCACCTACTATCTGGCGGGCGGCTACACCGCCTTCTCGGTCGGCATCGAATACCTGATCGTGCGTGAGGAAGGGATGGCCGCTGTTCTCGACGGCCCCCGCTTGCCTCACAGCCATTCCCACCATCAGGAACTGTTGCCGCCGCCAGCGCGACGACAGCTCCCCCGCTACGCCAACTGGGATGATGACGAGGAGTTGGGCGAATGATCGTCGACGACCTCTACCGCATTTACTGGATGCTGAGATCGCACTCCGAACAAAAACGTGCCTGGCGGGACGCCGAGCAGGCGCGCCTGGCGCGGGAACGGGCGGAAGCCCAGGCTGCCGCGCGACTGGAAGATATGCTGACCGCCAATCCCAGCGGCGCACTCGGCACGGCAAGACTCAATGACGAAAAGTTACTGAAGAAGGCGGGACTGCTATGAGGCGCGGCATTGAGATCGGTTTCCGTCAGGGCAAGCCGGTTGTCTACGACGGCACTGAACCTGTTGCCATCGATGCGCAGGCAGGCAAGGGCAAACTTACGCGGTTTCTCGGGGTCAACCTTGTCTCTCCGCGCACCTCCCACATGACCAAGATCATAACCGATCCCAAGGATGCGGAGCTTGCCTGGGCGTCCTGGAAAACATTGGAGCGGCAAGGCTACCGCGTTCGCTTTATCAATCCGGGGCGGCTCTACGGCTATCCATCTGAAACCTACAATCTGGCAACGCGCGTGCTGGAGATTGCTGCACGACCGGAGCTGCACGGCATACTAGGAGAGGCAGCCTATGACGCGGCTAGCTATCTCGTCCCACTCGACCCCAATGCCAACCACCGCTGGATCGGTCAGGGCGTGCGCTCCGGCTTTGCGCTCTACTACAAAATCACCGCCCTGCTGCCCTCAAACCGATGGCCGTGCTCGCCGGGCGGCTTGTGGGACTTCTTCGGGCGCAGCCGCTTTGACATTGGCGGG